>Ga0306921_10000095_pt1 | contig 62011 bp, 46 predicted proteins | sample sta12Cox44000080_FD_203760 | JGI IMG/M metagenome (GOLD analysis project Ga0306921, IMG submission 203760) | Lab enrichment of tropical soil microbial communities from Luquillo Experimental Forest, Puerto Rico - statoxic.12C.oxic.44.000.080 (v2)... | ecosystem: Environmental > Terrestrial >... | reverse complement strand
GGCGTCGCATGCGGCAGAGTTCTCCCGGCAGGCTGGGATGTCGGGGGATTGTGAGTGCCAGGGACGGGGGGCCCGGCTGCTGCGTAACGGAAAGGTTACCATCTCGGGCCGGGTTTCGACTACAGGGGGGATCAGGTTTTCACACTCGATGCGTGTCCCACCGTAATGGGGCCGACGGCCGAGCGTGCAGGTTCGTAAGGAGTTGCGAGCCGTGATCGCGGCGCTTGTGGATATCCTGCGGGCAGCACGGAGCTACAATCACTTGCGCGTGAACGACGCCCGCCCAGCCGTCCGCCCGATCGTCTGCGCCCTTGGCCTTTGGCTCGCCGTCGCCCGCTCCGCGGTCGGGGCCGAGTGGAGGTCCCTGCCCGCCCACCCCAACATCGCCTGGGCGGTGGGTGATTCGGTTTCGGCCTGCCCCGGCGGCGACAGCGTCGCGGCGGGACACCCGGCGCGGCTGCGGGTCGCGCTGCGCTATTGCGGCGGCGCACCGTGCTTGCCGCGCTGCGGGGTGCCACCCGACTCGCTGCTGCTCCGCATCGCGCCGCTGCCCGCCAGCGGCACCGCCACGGTCAACGATCTTCCGCCGGGCGCCGGCGGCTGGCAGCTTCAGGCCGACGACTCGACCGATGCGTTGGGCGAGACCCGGTTCACCGTGCCCAGTCTCTCGGGCGTGGGGATGCTCGGGCTCTCACTCGTGGTCTCGGGCGAGCCGGTGGCAAGCGATGTCGCGACCATCCGCAGCGCCGACGGTGATCTCGACGGCCGGGTCGGCGGCGGCGAGGGCCAGGTGGACCTCGACTACAGCGGCGGCGTCGATGCCGCCGACCTGGCGCTGATCGCCGCTCACGTCGGGCACTGGCACCGTGAGGTGCTGGCCGGCACGCTGGTGCAACGCACCGACCTGTGCGGCACCTGCCCGCCCGAGACCGAGGGCACGCTGGGCGAGAGCGGCGCGAGCTGGAGTCCCGACGGGCGCCGGCTCGCGTTCACGCGCTTCACCGGGCCGCTCGCCGACTGCGCGGTCCACATCGTGGCGTCCGATCCACGCGACGGCAACGCGACGGTGCAGTTCACCTTCCCGCCCGCCGGCGTGCACGACTACGACCCCGACTGGTCGCCGCTCGGCACCGAGATCGCTTTTGACCGGGGCGACAGCGCGTGCTATCGAAAGGGCGTGCCCGGCGTGAACCCCGATACTGCGCTGCACCTCATCACCCGCTCCGACGACGGCTCCCCGCATCACATCGGCGACATCAGCCCGTCGATCTCGACCGACGGGCGCTGGGTGGCATTCAGCCGCAAGGGCGCCGAAGGCTACTGGCACCTGTGGAAGATCCCGATCGAGGGCATGGAGGCCGGGCGCACCCCGACCCAGCTCACGAACACGCTCTACGCCTCGGACCTCTACCCGCGCTGGTCGGCGGACGGCGCCTGGATCTACGTCGATCGCGAGAACGGCTACGCCGGCATCCGCCACGTCTACCGGATTCCCGCCGCGGGCGGCCGCGAGGACTCGCTGCTCGCGCCGCCGGGACTGAACGCGACCACGCCCGGACCGTCGCCCGACGGCCTGGTGGTGGCGCTGGGCATTGGCGGTCCCACCACCTCGGCGCCGTGGGCGATCGAGGCGGCGCTGCCGGCCCAGAGCACACTCTCGGCCGCGATCCCCGCGTTTCCCGGCTACGGGCTGACCGAGGACCACCCGCTGCTCCTGCCGCGCTTCTCGCCCGACGGGACGCGCATCGCGCTGCGCGCCTCGCCCGCCGGGCGGCCATCCGAGCTGCCGCAGATCTGGGCCACCCGTCGGGCCGTGAGTCCCCCTCCCGTCCTCCAGGCGCTCGCCGGCCTCACGCTCGACCCCGCGACGCCGTTCGCGGACCTCGACGCCCCGCCGGGAGTGCCGCTCGTGTTCGCGCTCGTCGCCTCCAATCCCGGAGGCGGTCCGCTCACGTGGTCGGCGTACTTCCTGCGCGTCGACATCGGCATGAGCTTCGATCCCGTGACCGCGACCTTCACCTGGACGCCGCCCGAGAGCGCTGCCGACAGCGTGTTCACGGTGCGCTTCCAGGCCAGCACGCCGAGCGGGGGCACGGCCTACGCGCTGGCGCGCCTCCAGGTGGGCATTGCGCACGCTGGATCGCCCGGCCTCGCCCTCGGGCCCGCTGCGCCGAATCCGTTCGCCGACGCGGTCACCATCCCCTTCGTGCTTCCCGCCGCCGCCGACACGCGGCTCGAGATATTCGACCTCGCCGGTCGGCGGATCGAGGTGGTGCTCGACGTCCGCCTTGCGGCCGGGCCCCATGCGGCGCGCTGGGTCGCGGGGGCGCACCGCCCGGGCGTCTACCTGTGTCGCCTCGAGGCCGGACCGTGGCGAGCACAGCGCACCCTCGTGCTCGCGCGATGAACGCTCCGGCCGAGAAGGAGACCGCGCGCGTCGAGGCGTTCAGCGACGGCGTGTTCGCGATCGCGATCACCCTCCTGGTGCTCGAGATGAAGGTGCCGCACACCGCGGGCGCCGCGTTGTGGCCGCAGCTCCTCGCGCAGTGGCCCTCCTACTTCGCCTTCATCACCAGCTTCGCCACCATCGGGATCATGTGGCTCAACCATCACCGCATGTTCGGCTTCATCGGCCGCATCGACCATCCGCTCCTGATCCTGAACGGCGTGCTGCTGCTGGGCGTGACCTTCGTGCCCTACCCGACCTCGGTGGTGGCCTCGTACCTCGGCCACGACGGCGAGCGCCCCGCGGCCTGCTTCCTCGCCACCACCTATATCCTCATCGCCATCGCCTTCAACCTGCTGTGGCGCTACGCCTCCTCGGAGAGCCGAAAGCCGCGGCTGCTGCGCGTGCCGCCCGACGACCCGCACGTCGCCGCGCTCCGCGGCTCGTACCGCTTCGGGCCGCTCTACTACCTCGCGACGCTGGCGCTGGCGTTCGTGAGCGCGCCGGCCAGCGTGGGGCTCAACCTGGCGCTGGCCGTCTACTGGGCGCTGCCGGCGCGCCCCGCCGGAGGCCGATCGGCTTGAAGGGCCGCGAGGGCCATCAGTTGTCGCCGGCGGTCGGAGCCACCGGAGTGACCTCCGGCTTGTGGATGACCGTTCCCCCGCCGACCGGTCCGGCCGGGGATCGAGTCACCGGCGGCTTACCGTCGATTGCGGCCATCAGCGGCTGAATGTCCGGAGCCGTGGTCAGGCTGCTCCCGCAGCCGTTGAGAGCGACCGCCGCAAGCACGCCAGCGCAGGACAGCAGAACGATCACTCCCGTGCGTCGGTCGACGCGTCGCGGCACCGCAAACGGGCTGTGGTTCATCGCCAGGTCCTTTCGCTCGACCGGGCCGATAGGGCCCGGGGCCGGTACTTGCCGGCACATGCGGTTTCCGAAATGCCGCGGAACCCGCGCATCAAGTTGCGTGCCGCGGATCGCGGCGGCGGCGCGGCGGCCGGCCGCGTCGCCGGAGCTCCCGGCGGCGCAACGCGGTGGCGAATGGCGCGGGGCCGGCGCCGCCGGCGCGAGACAGTGGCAGCGCGTCGCGGACGTCCGCAGCGCTTGAGGATGAGGGGTGGTGGAAGGGCGGGCGGCGCGGAGCGGCGCCGCTAGTCGCGCGCCGGGGCCGCGGTGAAGCCCGGTCCCGCCCGGTGGACAGCCGAGACCAGCGACGTGTCGGCGACCGAGGCGGCGCACATGATGGTGGCGCGCTTCTCGGCGAGCCGCACGTCGACGCCCCACACGCCCGGCACCTGCTCCAGCTCCTCCCGCACCCGCGCGGAGCAGCCCTTGCAGGTCATGCCGCCCACCTCGAGCGTGACGACGCGCGCCTCGGCGCCGGCGGGGCGGTGGTTCGCCCGTGGCCGGCTCGCCAGCTCGCGGGCCACGACCGGGCCGAGGATAGCGAGCGCCACCACCGCCGCGGCGAGGCCGATGCCGGTCCAGATCGAGGGCTTCATGACGATGGAAGCCTAGCCGAAGCCCGCCGGAGAACGAAGCCGAGTGGGCGCGGTCCGCACCCGCTGCGGAGCTCCTCAGCGCTGGCGCCCGCCGAGCCGCGTTCCGCCGCCGCCCGGGCACCGGACGAAGCGATTGCGCGGCCACGGCTTCGGTGCGCCGCGCGGGTCGACGCGGCGGCCGGGGTCACGCCGGCACGCGCCTTGATGGGGTGCGCTCGCGATTCGAAAGGAGGTGCGTCGTGAGAAGGCGTCAATCGCTGATGCGCGCGGTTCTGGTGGTGGCGGTCGCGCTGTCGCTGTGCGCCATGTCTTCGCCCTCCCCTGCCAGCGTGATCTGGGGCGGCGGTCGCCGGGCGACCCTGGCCGCGAGCCGCGATCCTGCTCGCGCGAGCTGGCGGGTCGTCATCGCCCTGCTGCTGCGCGCCGGCTGGCCGTAGTCGAATCCGGGCCGCACGTCCGCGGGGCGCGGCCTCGCGCCAGGGTCGGGGCGAGGCCGTGCCGCTCGCGTGCTAGTGGCTCGACTCGCCGGCCGGCGCCGAGCCCGGGTTCGCCTTCGCGTGCCGCATCAGGAACAGCAGCGGCAGCGACAGGGCGAACCCCATCCCGAACATCAGGAACAGGCGCTCGAACGACAGCATCAGCGCCTGGCGCGTGACCTCGCCGTCGAGCATCGCGATGGCCCGTGACTCGGCGACCCCGGGCGCGGCGCCGCGCGCGATCATGGTCTGCGTGAGCGCCGCGAGCCGCTGGCTCGACACCACGCCGTAGCGCGTCACGCTCTCGGCGAGCCGGGCGTGCGCCTGGGCCTCGAAGTGGCCGAGCAAGGTCGCCGAGATCGCGATCCCGAGGCTCCCGCCCAGCTGCCGGAACAGGTTGAAGAGCCCGGTGCCGGCCGGGATCTTCGCCATCGGCAGGTCGGCGAGCGACAGGTTGGTGAGCGGCACGAAGATCATCCCGAGGCCGAAGCCGCGCAGGATGAGCGGCAGCAGGAAGTCGCCGCCCCCGCTCAGGGTGGTGAAGTGGGCGTGCTGCCACATCGCGACCATGAAGATGGACACGCCGAGGACGATCGCGAGCCGCGGATCATAGCGGCCGCGGAAGCGCCCGATGAACGCCATGACGAAGGCGCTGGCCAGCGCCCCGGGCAGGATGACGAGCCCGGTCTGGTTCGCGGTGTAGTGCTGCAGCACCTGGAGGTAGACCGGCAGCACGAACACCGTGGCGTACAGGCACACGCCCAGGACGCCGCCGAACGCCAGCCCGGCGGCGAGCTGGCGACTCCTGAGCACCGACAGGTCGATGACCGGATGGTCGGTGCGCAGCTCGTGCCACACCAGCGCCACCAGCGAGACGCCGCTCACGATCGCCAGCGTCACGATCTGGCGCGAGGCGAACCAGTCGAGCCGCTCGCCGCGCTCGAGCAGGGTCTGGAGCGTGCCGATCCCGAGCGCCAGCAGCAGCAGCCCGACGTAGTCGATCCGCCCCACCTTCTGGGCGTGGCGGGAGTCGCCGATGTAGGTGGCCGAGAGCAGGAAGGCGACGATCCCGAACGGGATATTGATGAAGAAGATCCACGGCCATGACCAGGTGTCGGTGATGTAGCCGCCCAGCGTCGGCCCCAGGGTCGGGCCCACCATGATGCCCATGCCGAAGATCGCCATCGCGATGCCGTACTCCTCGGGCGGGAACACCTCGTAGAGCACGGCCTGCGCGGTCGAGAGCAGCGCGCCGCCGCCCAGACCCTGGAGGATGCGGAAGCTGACCAGCTCGACCAGCGAGTGCGAGTTGCCGCAGAAGAACGAGGCGATGGTGAACAGGGCGATCGAGCCGGCCAGGTAGCGACGGCGCCCGAACAGCGCCGACAGCCAGCCGGTGATGGGCAGCACCACCACGTTGGCGATGATGTAGCCGGTCGACACCCAGGTGATCTGGTCGAGGGTCGCGCCCAGGTTGCCCATCATGTGCGGGATCGCGACGTTGACGATGCTGGTGTCGATCAGCTCCATCACCGCGGCCAGGGTCACGGTGATGGCGATGAGGTAGCGGTTGGCGTACGGGTCGGCGGTCGCGGCGGCGCGCGCCGGCGCGGCGGCCGGCCGGCCGATGACGCGAATCGCGGGAGCCGAGGCCATGGCTACTTCACCGTCACGATCGCCTTGACGCTCATGCCGGGACGCAGCGGGTGCGCGGGGTCGGGCGGATCGTCGAGGCGGATGCGCACCGGAATGCGCTGCACCACCTTGGTGAAGTTGCCGGTCGCGTTGTCGGGCGGCAGCAGCGAGAACTTGGCGCCGGTCGCCGGGCTCAGGCTCTCGACGTGGCCGCGGAAGCGCCGGCCGGGGTAGGAGTCGACCTCGATCTCGGCCGGGCGGCCCGGAATCACGCTGCGGATCTCGGTCTCCTTGAGGTTCGCCACCACCCAGATGTCGTCGAGCGGCACCACGGCGAGCAGCGGCTGGCCGGGCTGGACCAGCTGGCCGACCTCGACCGTCTTCTTGCTCACCACGCCGTCACGCGGCGCGATCAGCCGCGTGTAGGCGAGCTGGAGCGCCGCCTGGTCGCGGGTCGCGACCGCGGAGGCCACCTTGGAGTCGGCGTTGCGCACCGCGGCGGTGGCGGCGATCACCTGGTCGTGCGCGCTCTGGAGCTGGGCGGTTGCCACCGTCGCCGCCGCCTCGGCGGCGTCGAGCTGCTGGCTGCTGATGATGTTGCGCTGGGCGAGGGTGCGGTAGCGCGTCACGTCGTTCTGGGCGCGCGCCGCGTTGGCCTCGGCCTGCGCCACCGCGGCGTGCGCGATCGCCAGCTGCGACTGGGCCTGGCCGATCTCGCCGCGCCGGCCGGCGGTGGCGATGGCGGCCGCCAGGTCGGCCTCGGTCTGCTCGAGCCGCGCCCGGTAGTCGTGGTCCTCGAGCACCACCAGCGTGTCGCCGCCGCGCACCGGGCGGTTCTCCTCGACCCGCACCTCGGCGACGTAGCCGCTCACGCGCGGTAGCACCGGGATGATGTGGCCCTCGACCTGGGCGTCGTCGCTCACCACGTGCGTGCGGTTGAACGTCAGCTGGCGCACACCCAGGACCAGCAGCGTCAGCACCACGGCGCCCACGACCAGGGCGGCGATCGGAGGCCGGCGCGCGGGGCGCGGCGCGGGGCGGACGTCGTTCTCGGAGCTCGAATTCTCGGCGGGCAGTGTCATGATGGGATTCTCCCCTCGAACGCGCGGTTCAATGAACGGTCTGGCACACCCCGGCCGCGTGCGCCAGATTCACCCGGGCGGCCGCGATCACGTAGCGCGCCTCGATGTCGGCGTCGCGCGCGCGCACCAGCGACGATTGGGCGTTGATCACTTCGATGTTGTTGGCGACGCCGCTGCTGAAGCGCTCGCGCGCCTGCGCCAACTCCTCCTCGGCGAGCCGCAGGCGGTCGACCGCCTCCTGGCGCAGCTCGAGGCCCGAGCCGAGGTCGAGCAGCGCGCCGCGCACGTCGGCCGCCACCTGGTGCTCGAGATCGCGCCCCCGCACCTCGGCCTCGTCGATCGCGGCGCGCTGCTCGTCGAGCCGCCCCTCGCGGCGCAGGCCGTCGAGGATCGGCAGGGTGAGCGCCAGCCCGACGCTGCGGGTGGTGGGCGCGCCGTCCCAGGTGTCGTTGCTGAGGCCCACGTCGGCCGCCGCGTCGAGGCGGGGCAGCCGCTCGGCGGCGATCGCGCTGCGCTCGGTGCGGGCGCGCTGGAGGCGCATGCGCTCGGCGATCAGCTCGGGGCGGCGCTGGTGCGCGAGCGCCAGCGCGGCGCCGGAGTCCTCGGGGGCCTGCGAGGCGCCGAGGCCGGCGCCCAGCGTGTCGGCCAGCTCGAGGCGCAGCGCCGGATCGATTCCCAACGCGCGGGCCAGATCGATGCGCGCCCGCTCGAGCAGGTTCTCGGCCACCACCAGCTGGCTGCGCGCGCTCACCACCTGAGTCTCGGCGCGCGTCACGTCGATGCCGGGCGAGACCCCGGCGCGGCGCTGGTCCTGGGCGAGCGTCAGCAGCTCGGAGGCGATCCCGAGGTCGGCGCGGCGGGCGTCGGCCGCGGCGTGCGCGCGGGCCGCGCGCAGATAGGCGAGGGCGGCGGTCTGGGCCGCGCCCTCGGCGGTCTGGTCGCGCTCCGCGTCGGCCACCTTCTCGCCGTCGCCGGCGGCGTGGAGGTGCTTGAGGCTCGAGAGGTCGAGGAGGGTCTGGGTGGCGCGCAGGCGCGCGTCGACGACATCGAACGGCCCCACCAGGTTGGGCTGGCTGGGGGCGCCGGGGACATTCGCGAACGTGATGCCGAGCGCCTTGAGGCTGAAGTTGTGGTTGATCATCGAGGCGCTGCCCGTGAGCCCGGGCAGCAGCGGCCCGCGGGCCTGGACCCAGCGCGAGTGCGCTTCGTCGGTCTTGAGGTCCGCGACCTGAACCGCCGGGCTCTTGCCCCCGGCCATGGCCACCACATCGGCGAGCGTCACCGGCGCGGCGGCCGCCGCGGGCCCGGCCGCCGCGATCAGCGCCAGCGCGGCGATCGCAGCCCGCGCCGCGCTACGCACGGCGCGCCTCCAACGCCGGCCGCGGGAGCAGGCCGTTGAGCACCAGGTCGATGTGGGCGTCGAGGAAGCGCTCGAAATCGAACGGCTCCTTGATGCAGGCGCCGATCGAGTGCTTCCAGGTGGCGGCGAACAGCAGCGAGAAGTTGATCACCCGCAGCGCGTAGGGCACGTCGACCTTGCGGAATTCGCCGCGCGCGATGCCGCGCTCCAGCGCCCGGGTCAGGAGCTTGCGGCCGCGCGCCACGACCTCCTCGTGGTAGAAGCGCGCCAGCTCGGGAAAGTTCGCCGCCTCGGCCATGATGAGCTTGGGAAGGCCCGAGACGCGCGACTCGCCGATCGTCCGCCACCACTCGCGGATGAACTCGACCAGCAGCTCGCGGCTGCCACCCCGGTAGCCCTCGAGCATCTGCTCCCCGCGCTCGAACAGGGGCAGCAGGGCGCCGCGAACAACGGCCTTGAAAAGCGCCTCCTTGCTGTCGAAATAGAGGTACATGGTGCCCTTCGTGACCCCCGCCCGGCGGGCCACCTCCTCGAGCTTGGTGGCGGCGTACCCGCGCTCCACGAACAGTTCGAGGGCGGCGGCTTCGATCTCCCCCGGTCGCGCCTCCTTGCGGCGCTGCCAGCGGGGCTTTCGCTTGATCGGGTGGGCCGTGGCTCGTGTCGACATGGCCGGATTGGATGCGGCTAGTTACCAAACGGTTAGTTACTAATTATCAGCTGCACCGACGGGACCGCCTTGGACCATCATCCTGGAATGACATCTCGTTGCGCGCCTGCGGATTACGATGATGCCTGCGGCCGGGGCCGCGCCCCAATGAGCGCGGCCGCGCCGCCCGCCCGGCGTCGCCTCCTCCCCGCTGTGATCGGGCTCGTGCTGTTCGCCGGGCTCTGCTCGGGCTGCGGCGACGTCGACCAGCGGCTGGCGCGGCACCCGTGGGCCCAACTCCCGCCCCCGCCCGACTCGGTCGTGTTCCTGACCGACAGCCTGTGGGCGCGCGCCGAGCGCGAGGCGGCGCGCGAGAGCGCCCTGGTGGTTCACTACCGGCCCTACGTGGTCGGCAATACCCATGCGATCTGGAGGCTGAGGCTCGCGATCGGGCAGCAGCGCCTCGCCTCGACCCTGCGCGTCAGCCGCATCGACCTCCAGCACGTCGCGAAGGGCGACACGCTGGTGATCCCCGACAAGACCGATTCGCTCCTCCTCTCGCCCTATCCGGCCGAGATTCCCGCCGCGCGCTCGATTCGCAAGCTGCTGCTGGTGTCGCTGCGCGTCCAGGCCTTCGGCGCCTACGAGCACGGCCGGCTCACCCGCTGGGGGGCGACCAGCACCGGACGCCAGGACAAACCCACGCCGGCCGGGCTCTACTTCGCCAACTGGAAGGCCAAGGAGCGCACCAGCACCATCGACGACGACTGGGTGCTCAAGTGGGCGGTCAACCTGGACAGCGAGCAGGGCATCGCGCTCCACGAGTACGGCCTGCCCGGACGCCCGGCCAGCCATTCGTGCGTGCGCCTCGCCGAGGAGGACGCGGTGTGGATGTACGGCTGGGTCGACAGCTGGCGCGTGGTGCGACGCAGCGTGACCAAGCGCGGCACGCCGGTGCTGGTGTTCGGCGCGTACGCCTACGGGCGGCGCCGGCCGTGGATGCGGCTGGTCCAGGAGCCCGCCGCCACGCGGCTCTCGCCCCAGGAGCTCGACGAGGCGGTGGCGGACTACTTCTTCGCCGGCCCGCCCGCGCCCGCATGGCTGCGCGCCACGCCGGTGCCCGGCCCGCCGGCGCCCGAGCCGGAGGAGCCGCCCGTCGTTGCGGATCGCGCCCCGCGCCATCTAGACTCGCACCGCTGATCTCCACGGCCGGCGTCCCGGCCGCGCGCCTTCCACCCCGGACCATCGAGCCGACGTGACGCCAGCGTCCGATCCGTCGTTCCCGCGCGCCAGCGGGCAGCTGCCGCGCGAGCTGGCCGCTGAGCTGCTGGAGCTGGCGCGCGCGAACGGCGCCGAGTTCGCCGACCTGTACGCCGAGTCCACGGTCCACACCGGATTCGTGTTCGAGGAGAACCAGCTCAAGAGCTCGGCCTTCTCGATCCAGCAGGGCGTGGGGGTGCGCGCGGTGCGCGGTGCCCAGACCGGCTACGCCTACGCCGATGGCTTCGCGGCCGAGGACCTGCGTGAGGCGGCGCGGGTCGCTGCCCGCATCGCCCGTGACGGCCGCGGCGGCGCCACGCCGGCGTTCCGGGTGGTCGAGGCGGCGGCGCCCTTCACGCTCGTCGCGCCCGCGCCGCTCGCGCTCGACGAGGCGCGCAAGATCGCGCTGCTCGAGCGTGCCAACGGCGCGGCGCGCGCCGCCGATCACCGCATCGCCGAGGTCAGCGCCGCGCTCACCGACCTGGCGCGCTCGTTCGTGGTCGCGAACAGCGACGGGTGCTGGGCCGACGACGAGCAGTACCTGTCGCGCCTCACCGTCGAGGCGCTGGCGATCGCGAGCGACGAGCGGCAGAGCGGGCTCGCGATCGGCGGCGGCGCGGTGGAGGCCGGCTACTACGAGGGCGAGCGCACGCCGGAGTCGATCGGCGCCGAGGCCGCGACCATCGCCGCCACCCTGCTCGCCGCCCGCGAGCCCGACGCCGGCGCCTGGCCGGTGGTGGTGGGCCCGGGCTGGGGCGGGGTCCTGGTGCACGAGTGCTTCGGGCACAGCATGGAGGGCGACGGCATCCGCAAGCGCACCTCGATCCGCGCCGGGCAGCGCGGCGAGCAGGTGGCGGCCTCCGGCGTCACCATCGTCGACAGCGGCGTCGTGCCCTTCAGCCGTGGCTCGTTCCGGATCGACGACGAGGGCACGCCCGCCCAGCGCACCGTGCTGGTGGCGGACGGCGTGCTGGTCGGCTACCTGTGGGACCTGCTCAACGCGCGGCTCTCCGGCGAGCGCCCCACCGGCAACGGGCGGCGCACGTCGTACCGCCACTTCCCGCTGTGCCGCATGACCAACACCTACATCGAGGCCGGGCCCCACAGCCCCGAGGACCTGATCGGCTCGGTCGAGCGCGGACTCTATTGCAAGAGCCTGGGCGGCGGCTCGGTCAATCCCGCCGACGGCAACTTCTCGTTCCAGGTCACCGAGGCCTACCAGATCGAGCGCGGCACGCTCGCGGCGCCGGTGCGCAACGCCACGCTGACCGGGAACGGCAACGACGCGATGCTCAAGATCGACGGGGTGGCGAACGACCTGAAGATCGACGGCAGCAGCGGCTCGTGCGGCAAGGACGGGCAGTGGAAGCCGGTGGGCGTTGGCCAGCCCACCGTGCGCTTCACCAGCATCACCGTGGGCGGGACCGCCGCGTGAGCACCGCGTCGCCGCGCATCGATCCCACCCGTCTCGCCGGGCCGGCGCGCGAGGCCTGGTGCGTGGGCGCCGCCACCGCGGCGGTGGCGCGCGCGCGCGCCGCCGGGGCCAGCGCCGCCGAGGCGGCGGTGGACAGCGGGCGCTCGCTCTCGGTGCGGGTGAGCGGCGGCGAGATCGAGTCGCTCCGCCAGAGCGCGACCCGCGAGCTCGGCCTGCGCGTGCTGGTCGAGGGCCGCATCGGCTTCGTGTCGTCGAACGACCTCGGCGCCGCGGCGCTCGACGGCCTGGCGCGCCGCGCGGTGGCGCTGGCGCGCCACTCGACCCCCGATCCCGCCAACGGCCTGCCCGACGCCGCCGACACCGGCGGCGATGCGCCCGACCTCGGGCTCGTCGATCCGGCGCTGCTCGAGCTCGGCGCGGTGGACGCGATCGACATGGCGCTGCGCCTCGAGCGCGCGGCGCTCGGCTTCGACCCTCGCGTGCGCCGGGTCGAGGTCGCCGCGGTGAGCCGCAGCGACGCCAGCGTGGCGCTCGCCAACTCGGACGGCCTGGTCCGCGCCTCGAGCGCCACCGGGATCAGCGCCTTCGTCCAGCCGCTCGCCGACGATCGCGACGGCAAGCAGCAGAGCGGGAGCTTCGGCTCCGAGCAGCGCTCGCTCGCCGCCCTTCCCGACCTCGAGTGGATGGCGGGCGAGGCGGCGCGCCGCGCGGTGGCGCGCATCGGCGCCCGGCCGGTGCCGACCGCGCGCGCGCCGGTGGTCATGCACCCCGACATCGCGCGCGCCTGGCTCGAGGAGATGTACGGCGCGTTCACCGGCTCGGCGGTGGTCAAGCGCGAGTCGTGGCTCGCAGGCCGGCTCGACACCGCGATCGCCTCGGCGCTGGTGACCCTGGTCGACGACGGCCGGCGCCCCGCCGCGGTCGGCACCTCGGCGTGGGACGCCGAGGGCGTGCCGACGCGCCGCAACGTGCTGATCGATCGCGGCCGGCTCGCCATGTTCGAGTACGACAGCTACTGGGCGCGCCGCGCCGGGACGCGTACCTCCGGCAACGCCGCGCGCGCCGGGGCGCTGCCCGGCGTCGGGTACCACAACCTGATCCTCGAGGCCGGTGGCGAGAGCCCGGAGCAGATCCTCGCCCGCATCGATCGCGGATTCTTCATGGACGACCAGGGCTCCTACGGCTTCAACTCCGTCACCGGCGACTATTCGTTCCAGGCCCAGGGGTTCTGGATCGAGAACGGCGCGAAGGCGTACCCGGTCGAGGGCGTGACGGTGGCCGGCCGCTCGCTCGACATGCTGCGCGGCATCGTGGGGGTGGGGAACGACTTGCGCCTCGACGGCGCGGTCGCCTCGCCGACGCTGATGATCGCCGAGATGACGGTGGGCGGGAGCTAGTTTCGGGGCGACGGGCGCGTGGGGCGGGTGTAGGCTCATCGGCAAGGGGTCGAGGCCGCTCTGACCTGGTGTCGCCATGCATTGGCCGAGGCCTTTCTTGCCCTTCCGATCGCTGCCAGGATTCCTGCTGGCCGCCGGCATGGCCATCGCTCCCCAGCGCGCAATCGCTGACCCACTCTTCGCCGCGCGATTCCTGTCATTCGATGTGGGAAGCCATCCGAGATCCGTGGCGGTCGGGGACTTGAACGGCGACGGCAAGCCCGACTTGGTGGTCGCAAACCTCCAGTCCAATACGGTTTCCGTCCTGCTGGGCGCCGGCGGCGGGGCCTTCGCGGCGAAGGTCGACTACCCCACCGGGGGCGCCCCGCAATTCGTGACGATGGGCGATCTCAACCGCGATGGGAAGCTCGACCTGGTGGTGGCGAACTCGACCGCCAACACGGTCTCGGTGTTCCTGGGCGATGGCAGCGGCCGCTTCGGCGCCAGGACCGATTTTGGCACGGCAGACAATCCGCTCTCGGTCGCGATTGGCGATGTGAACGGCGACGGCATACCGGACATGGCCGTGGCGGATGGCAACGCGGACTCGGTCTCCGTGCTGGTGGGAGTCGGTGATGGGAGCTTCGGGTCGAGGACCGACTATCTGGCCGACTACTACCCCACCTCCATCGCGATGCTCGATCTGGATGGCAATGGAACGCCCGATCTCGCGGTGGCGAATTACCTCGGCACGGTCTCGGTGTTCTATGGCATTGGCGACGGGCGTTTCGTAGGACGGCGGGACTTCGTCTCGGGAAGCACCGCCAGCGCCCTGGCGGTTGCCGACCTGAACGGTGACGGGAGTCCCGACCTGGTCGTCACGAACTACGCTGAGGGCACCGTTTCGGTGCTGCCGAACGACGGCCACGCAGACTTCGTGACCAGGACCGCCTACGGAACGGGGAACTCACCAAGCTCGCTGGCCATCGCCGACCTGAACGGAGATGGCAGGCCCGACCTAGTGGTCGGGAACGCCACCTCCAACTCCGTCTCGGTGCTGCTGGGAGGCAGCGACGGTTTCGGCGTGAAGACCGATTTTGCGGTCGGAAGCTACCCGTACGCCGTGGCGATCGGCGACCTGAACGGGGATGGCAGGGCCGACCTCGTGGCTGCGAACGCCGAATCCGACAACGTTTACGTGATGCTCGGCAACGGCGACGGGACTTTCGGCGCGAGGACCGAGTACGGGGCGGGGCAGCATCCCTACTTTGTGGCGGCGGGAGACCTGAACGGCGACGGTGTGCCCGACCTGGCGATCGTGAGCCCCACGTACAGCGCCGTTTCAGTGTTGCTGGGCCACAGCGACGGGAGCTTCGGCGCCGGGACAGCATACGATATCGAAACCGGGGCCTCCATGGTGACGATCGCGGACCTGAACGGCGATGGCAAGAAGGACCTCGTGACCGCGAACGCCGGCATACCAATCGCGATCGGCACGACGGTCTCGGTGCTGCTCGGCCGTGGCGACGGGAGCTTCGGGGCGAGGTCCGACATGGACACCAATGGACAGCCAAGATCCGTGGCCATCGCGGATCTGAACCGCGACGGCAATCCCGACCTAATAGTGCCAAACGGTGCTTCGATCCTGGTGCTCCTTGGCCATGGTGACGGGAGCTTCGCGGCAGAGCCCGACATCTGGATGCGGGACTATCCTGCCTCGGTGGCCATCGGCGACCTGAACCGCGACGGGGTGCCCGACATGGTCGCCGGAATGCTGGCAACCAACATGGTCGCGGTCCTGCTCGGCAATGGTGACGGGAGCTTCAGATCGGGCAGCAGTTTCAGCGTGGGGAGATGGCCCTACCCGATCGCGATTGGCGACCTGAACAACGACGGCAATCTCGATCTGGTGACGGCGAACCTTAAGTCCAACGCGGTATCCGTGCTGCTTGGCAACGGCGACGGAAGCTTCCGCCCGAGGGCCGACTATGATACCGGCCCGAGTCCCACCTGGGTGGTGATCGGCGATCTGGACGGCGATGGCCGGCCCGATCTGGCGGTGCCGACCAGCGGCTCGAACACTGTCTCCGTGTGGCTCGGCGTCGGTGACGGGACCTTCGGACCCAGGACCGACTACGGGGTTGGAAGCTCTCCCACCGGCGTGGCGATCGGCGATTTCAACCGCGACGGCAGACCCGATCTGGTCGTGGCGAACCAGAACTCGAACACGGTTTCGGTTCTGCTCAACGTAGCGCCGGGCTTCCCCACCCCGATCGCCCTCTCGCTCCTCGACGCCCACGCGACGCCGGACCGCGTCGATCTGAGCTGGTTCGGCGCCTCGATGGCCGCTGTCCCCGCCACCGTGTACCGCCAGAGCGCCGGGGCGCCGTGGGCGCCCATCGCCACCCTCACCGGCGACGGCACCGGCACCCTGCGCTTCGTGGACCGCGACGTCCAGCCCGGCGCGCGCTACGGCTACCGCCTCGGCGTGCGCGAGGGACCGGGCGAGCAGTTCTACGGCGAGACCTGGATCACCGTGCCGGCCTGGAAGTTCGCACTCGCGCCGCCGGCGCCGAATCCGGCCCGCGACCGGCTGAGCGTCGCGCTGACGCTGCCGGGCGCCGCGGCGGCGCGCCTCGAGGTGATCGACGTCGCGGGGCGCGTGGTCGCCCGCCGCGACGTGGGCGCGCTGGGCCCCGGCCCGCACACGGTCGCGTTCGCCGAGGCCGCGGGCTGGCGCCCCGGGATCTACCTCGTGCGCCTCACTCAGGGAGCGCGCATGCTCACCACCCGCGCCTGCATCGTGCGCTGATCAGCGGCCCCCGGCGCCGGCCAGCGGGTCTCGCGGTAGCGCGCGTTGAACAGCAGGAACAGGGCCGCGATCACCACGAACACCATGACGCTCGCCTCGATGCCAAGCGGCCCGCCGGTGAGCCACCACGGACCGGTGTAGCGCACGTCGAGCAGGTGGCCGATGAGCGGCTTGCCCTGATTCGCGGTGTTGGGGGCCGCGAACACGAACAGCGCCGCCCAGTCGAAGGCGAAGTGGAAGCCGATCGCGAACCACAGGCTGCCGGTGCGGCGCAGCGTGAGGCAGAGGAACAGCGCGATCAGCGACACCGACAGGAAGTCGAAGCCATTCTCCATCGGCTTGAGGAAGAAGTGGATGGCCCCGAACAGCACCGACAGCACGACCGCGGCGGGCCAGAAGCCCATGCCGCCGGCGAGCGTGTAGAGCGGGTAGCCGCGGAAATACACCTCCTCGTAGAGCCCGATGCCGATCATGGCGAGGGTCCACAGCAGCAGGTAGCGCGCCAGATCGCCGCCGTGGATCGCGAGCCCGTCGATCGTGAGCCCGCGCGCCGCCAGGATGAGGGCGATCAGGGCCACGACCGCGAGGAAGCCCCACAACGAGCCGACCCAGAAGCGCGCGACCCGCGCGCGGTCGGCGACCCCGTAGGAGCTGAAGGGGCGCCCCTCGAGCCGCGCCATGATGAGGGTGCCGAGAACCGCGAGGCCGAGCTGGATCGCCTCGCCGATCGCCGTGCTGGTGGCGGTGAAGCCGGCCGCGCGCACATGGAGCACGTATTCGAGGAACAGGCCCACCAGCTCGCCCATCCCCTCGACCATCACGGCGAAGACGAGCAGCCGCCAGCCGGCGCGCAGGCGCGCGAACGGCGGCTCGGTCGGGGACTGGGACGCGTGGACGAAGATGCGGGCGAGGCTCACGGGACGACCCTCCGCAGTGACGTTGCGACCTGCCGGCGCGCGCCGCGGCGCGCGGTTTCCGTCACGACATTCGGAACGTGGCGACCAGCGGCACGCCGCGCCGCGGCGTGGGCTCGGGGCGCTTGGCGTGTCCGAGCCGCAGCAGCATCAGCGGCTCCTCGCCTGGGGCGTCGAAGGCGCGCAGCAACGGCGCGCGCCAGCGCGGCCGCTCGATCGGGGCGCTCACCGGCTGGAGCGCCAGGTCGAGCGCCGTGGCCTGGAGCGCGAAGCGCTCGAAGGCCTGGCCGCCCATCAGCCACTGGGTGGGATCGCGGCGCGGCGTGCACAGCAGCGCCAGCGCCCCGGCCGAGCGCAGGCCGTCGCGCGCCTCCCGCGCCACGTGCTCGGGGCCGAAGCGCGACAGCCAGCTGTCGGGGTTGAAGTAGCGCCCCGCCATCCAGCTCGTCACCATGCCCAGCTCGAGGTTGTCGATAGGCACGCCGTCGCCGCTCTTGTCGGCGTCGTCGCCGAAGCGCATCCACGCGAACTGCTCGGAGGCCACGCGATGGTCCTCGGCCTGCTCGTGGGCGGCGTCGTGGGCGAGCTTGGCCACCGACTTGATCGCGTCCTTGTCGTCCATCCAGTGGAGGCTCAGGCCTTCGGGCACCTGGGCGACCAGCTGGGCCCGCTGCTCGGGCAGGATCCCGCGCCCGTCGTAGCCGCGCCGGTTGGTGCGCCGCAGCGGAATGGCCGCGAACAGCGCCCGGTCGCGGCGCACGTCGCCGGTCGCCCACACCACCTCGGCCACCACCCCGTTGGCGCCCTCGCGCGGCATGTAGGTGACGGTCGGGCGAAGACCGTAGGCGCGCGCGGCGACCAGCAGGTTCTCGAGTGCCGCGCCCTGCGAGACCATCGCCCCGCGGCCGTCGGGATCGGTCGAGGGCAGGAGGCGCGCCGGCTCGGTCACCAGGCGGACGGTTGCGTCCTCGACCTCGAAGCGCCACGGCTGGGTGTTCCATTCGCTGGGCGCCAGCACCGCCGCGCTGATCAGCGCGCGCGCGGTCTCGAAGGCGCCCTCGGGCGTGCCGGTGGCGAGCGACCAGGGCTGGAGCAGGCTCGGGGTGCCGGCGAGGCGCGCGGCCTTCTTCGCCCACGCGAGCCGGGGCGCCAGGGCCGCGGCGGCGGCGATGCCGCCCGTGACGATCAGGAAGGTCCGCCTGCCGATCGGCCGGGCGGTGAATGCCGTGAAGTTTTCGGCTTGGTCGAGGCGTGTCTCGAACCGCGGCGCCATCCGATCAGGGTGATGACGCGCGCCCCCGGCGTCAACTCGATGCGCAGAACCCGAACGCGGACTTGAAGTTGCGGGGGCACCGATTGCCACCGCCCCGGCCCGCCGCTAGGGTCGAACCGTGCCTGCCGCCCGCTTCATCACCGACACGTCGCTCGACTTCGTGGCGCGCCGACTGCGCCTCCTCGGCTATGACGTGCTGACGGCGAGAAACTCCCGACTGGAGGAGCTGTTCGAGGCGGCGCAGCGCGAGGGCCGGACAGTACTGACGCTCTCGGCCCGGCACCCGCGGCGCTACGCCGGGGTGGCCGCGCTGGTGGTCCCGCGCGCCGACCCCGCGGCGGCGCTGCGCGGCATCGTCGCCGCCTACGAGCCCGCCGGGGCGCCCTTCAGCCGCTGCGCGGTCTGCAACACCTCGCTCTCGCGCCGCCACGCCTTCGAGGCGCAGGGCGAGGTGCCGGGATCGGTCCTGCGCGGCGCCGCGGTCCTCACCCACTGCCCGACCTGCGGCAAGTGGTACTGGCCCGGCTCGCACGTCGAGCGGCTGCGCGCCTGGCTGGCGCGCGTGGCGCCGGAGCGTGCCGCGGGCGGCTGAGGCACGCCGCTCAGGGGCAGTCGAGCGAGGTGACGAGCTGCCGGGCGTTGCGGGCCAGCGAGCGGGCCCGCGTCACGTCGCCGCGGACCAGCGCTTCACGCGTGGCGGAGAGCAGATTCATGGTTGCGTCGAAGGTGCTCTCCTGCTCGGGCGTCAGGTTCTTCCCGGCGCAGCGCGCCAGGGCCTTGCTCGCCGTCACCGTGTCCCGCACCGCCAGCTCCCTCAGCGACTCCTCGCCCGAGGGCGTGGCCGAGTGCGGCACCGGAACCGGCGTGGAGTCGTTCCCGGTGGTCGCGGCCGCCGGCGGCGTGCCGGCTGGCGGATGCGGGCTCGGGCGCTGGTCGATCGGCACGCCCGGCGTCTCCTTGTGCGCCGTGGCGCAGCCCGAGAGGCCGGTCCCCAGGGCCGCGGTCAGCGCGGCACCGGCGAGCAGCGCCACGGCCAAGCGGGCTCTCGATGCCATATGGGGGCGGAGTCTCCGGGACCGGGGCGGGGCGGGCGAAAGCCGCATCATATCAGCTTTCGGTACGGCATCCCCGCCCCGGCCCGGAGGCGCCTACGTCGTCACGATGACGACCTGTTTGACGCGCCGGAACTCCTGCGCGTTGAGGATGTGGAGATCCATCTCCTTGCCGGCCGGCAGCAGCTCGTAGCTCGAGGGTGGCTGGGCACTCACCACCTGCACCTTGGCCGCCGGGATGTGAATCGTGTCCGACTGATCGGTATCGAGCTCGGTGAACTTCTCAGAGGCGACCCTGCCGGTGGGCTTCAGCGTCTTGCCCATGCCGAGCACGCCGCCCTTCGCCTCGATGATGCCCGAGTCGGTGAGCGACTTCTTGCTGCCGATCACGTAATAGACCGTTCCCGCCTCACGGCGCTTGGTCTCGATCGTCGCCGCCTGATCCTCGACCTGGCTCGCGAGCCCGCTCACGCGGGTCTGCAGGGAGTCGACCTGGCTGGTGAGCTGCGCGGCCATGGCCTCCTTCTCGGCCACGGACTCCTTCAGGTTCGCCACCATCTTCTCGAGCCCCGCCATCTTGATGCCGGCCTTAGCCAGCCGGGCGTCGAGCTCCTCGATGCGCGTCTTGGCGCGCTCGAGGCCGGCTTTGATCACGGCGATCCGGGCCAGCGCCCGATCGCCGCCGGTCTCGGTGAGCTTGCGCTCGACCTCGAGCTCGGACGAGGCGAGCGGCGTCCCCGAACCCTTGACCACGATGGCGTCGAGGCTGTCCTGGATCGCGGCCATCTCGGAGATCGCCTCCTCGTAGCGGGTGCGCGTCGCCTGCTCCTCGACACGCAGACCGACATAATCGGCCTGGGCCTTCCGGTATTTCTGGTAGGACACGACGATGGCGCCCAGCAGCACGGCCATGACCAGGTACAACAGGATCTGGACGGGTTTTCGCATGGCTCGGTCCTCCTTGCCTTGCAGCGTGATCAGGCACGCGGCCCGCACCCCCGCGAAAATCTTCCGGGAGACGCGCAGCGCGAGGCAAGTCAGAACTCCTACAAATCGCCCACCGCCGCTGCGCACAAGGGGTCGGAGCGCCTACCGCAGCCAGTGGATTGGGGCTAGACTCGCGCGACATCCCGTCCCGTGCCCCGGAGCACTGCCCTCCGCATGAGACTTTCGGTCGTCATCGTCAGCTACCGGTCGCGCGATGATCTGCTCGACTGCCTGGCCAGCGTGGAGGCCGACGCCGCGGGGCTCGAATCCGAAACGCTCGTCATCGACAACGATTCGCGCGACGGCACGGGGGCGGCGGTGGCCGGGCGCTTCCCGGCGGTGCGGGTGATCGAGAACCGCGAGAACGCGGGCTTCGCGCGCGCCGTCAACCAGGGGATTGCCGCCACCCGCGGCACCTACGTCCTGATCCTGAACCCCGACTGCGTGGTGCGCCCCGGCGCGCTGCGCGCCCTGATCGGGCAGCTGGCCGGACAGCCGCGCTGCGCCATCGCGGCGCCGCGGGTTTTCAATCCCGATGGCTCGCTCGACTACACCGCGCGCACCTTCCCCGGGCCGATGGCCTTCCTGTTCAACCGCTACTCGCTGCTGACCCGGATGTTCCCGCGCAACCGCTGGTCGCGCCGCTACCTGATGTCGGACTGGGACCACGCCTCGGTGCGCGACGTCGACTGGGTCTCGGGCGCCTGCATGCTGGCGCGCCGCGAGGCGATCGAGCAGGTGGGGGGGCTGGACGAGGCCTACTTCATGTTCAACGAGGACGTCGACTGGTGCCGGCGCCTGGGGCAGGCGGGCTGGACCGTCACCTACGTTCCGAGCGCCGAAGTCGTCCACCGGGTGGGCGCGAGCCGCCGCCGCGTCAGCGCCCGGGTCATCGTCGAGCGCCACCGCGGCATGATTCACTACTTCCACAAGCACCACCCGCGCGGGCGCGTGGTGACGGCGCTCGCCGACGCGATGATCATGGCGCGCGCCGGGGTCATGGTGGCGGCCAACGCGCTGCGCCCGCGGCGGCGCTAGGGTCCGTGCCCTACTCCCTGAAGCTCGCGCTCGCCGCGCTGGCGGTGGCGCTGGCGCTCACCCCGGCCGCGCGCGCGTTCGCGATCCGCATCGGGGCGCTCGATCGGCCGGGGCCGCGGCGCGTGCACACCGAGCCCACGCCCACGCTGGGCGGCCTCGCCCTGATCGCCGCGGTGCTGGGGGTGGCGTGGCTGGCGCGCGCGCTGCCCGGCCCGGCCGCGGCGCTCGATCCCCGGCCGCTCATCGGGCTCACGCTCGCGGCGATTCCGATGCTGGCGCTGGGATGGCGCGACGATCTGGCCGGCGTGCCGCCGTGGGTCAAGCTCGCGATCCAGGCCTGCGCGGCGCAGGTGCTGGTGCTGTTCGGCTACGGCATCCCCCTGGTCACGAACCCGTTCGGAGCGCCGCTCCACAGCGGCTGGCTGGGCGCGCCGCTCACGGTGCTGTGGGTGATCGTCGTGGTCAACGCGATCAACCTGATCGACGGTCTCGACGGCCTGGCCGCCGGCGTGGTGTTGATCGCGGCCGCCGCGCTGTGGTGGGTGGCGCGCGGCCACGACGACTTCTACGTGATGTTCCTGGCCTCGATCCTGATCGGCGCCACCCTGGGGTTCCTGCGCTACAACTTCCCGCCGGCGCGGGTGTTCATGGGCGACACCGGCAGCCAGTTCCTGGGGCTGACGGTGGCCGCGGTCTCGCTGCTCCAGAACCGCAAGGGCACGGCCACCGTCACCCTGCTGTTCCCGCTGGTCGCGCTCGCGCTTCCGCTCGCCGACGGCGCGGTGGCGTTCGTGCGCCGGCTGAGCGGCGGCCAGCCGGTGTTCCACCCCGACACCGGGCACATTCATCACCGTCTGGTGCGGCTCGGCTTCTCGGAGCGCGGCGCGGTGCTGGTGCTGTGGTACCTGTGCGCCACCTTCGGGGCCACGGCGATCGTGCTCGAGCACCTGCCGCGCGGCGACGCGATGCTGCTGATCGCGGTGCTCGGGCTCGGGCTGCTGGTGGCGTTCCGGCTGCTGGCGCGGATCGAGCGCCGGCTGAGCGGGCCGCCGGGTGGCGAGCCCCGGCCGCCGCGGCCGCCGCACCCCTGAGGCCTCCGCCCCTGCCCGTGCCTGCGGCGGGACCCGGGGGCCCACCGCACCGCCGCCTCGTCCCGATCCCGTGCCGCACTGCGGGGCCGCGGGCCGCCATGCACGGGGCGTGCCGCGGGCGGAGCGGGTCGCGCCCACGAAAACGCCGCGCCGGGGAGCGCTCCCCCGGCGCGGCTCGTCCATCCGCGCGCACGCCGTGTCGCGGCGGCGTCGCGACCGCGGGTCAGCGGATGCGCACGATGCTCCGTGTCCAGTCGCGGCCCGAAAGCCGCAGGCGCACGAAGTAGAGGCCGGGGCCCGCCGGGCTGCCGTCGCCGGCGCGGCCGTCCCAGCGCAGGCGCTGCGTGCCAGCCTCGAAGCGCTCGCCGTGGGCCAGCACCCGCACCTCGCGTCCCAGCACGTCGTAGATCCGCACATCGACCGGCCCGGCGGCGCCGAGCGCGAAGTCGATCTGCGCCGCGGCCCGGAACGGGTTCGGGCTCACCGAGCGCAGCCCGATTGCGGTCTCGACTCCGCCCGCCACCGCGGCGTTCGCCGGCGTCGAGGCCGGGTTGCCGGGATCGCTGTGGGCGTCGAGCTCATCGCCGTCGAGGTAGCTGTCGCGATCGCGGTCGATCCCCATGCGCAGGCCGCTGCCGCGCGGCACGCCGCTCACCGTCAGCTCGCCGCCGCGCCCGGCCAGGGCGAGGAGCTGGGCGGTCGAGCGCAGCGCATCGGCAGCCTTGTCGCTCTTCCACTGGTCGCTGCCCTGGTAGAGCCACCCGCGCGGCTGGCCGGCGAGCCGGCCCTTCGCGATCAGGTCGCAGTTGCCGGGGCTCGATTCGGCCTGCGCGCGCAGCGAATCGAGGCGCGCCCGCAGCGTCGGATCGGCATTGTTCGCGCCGTCGAAGGTCAGCTGGTAGCCCACCGAGGGCGCGAGGCCGGTGTCGAAGGTCATCAGGAACGCCTCGACGTCGCGGCGCTGCGGATCGCCGCCCGGGAAGTTGAAGCCCGAAAAGTGGAGGAAGTCGAACACGTTGTCGATCGCGCCGTCGTGGGTGAAGCCGAAGCCGCGCTTGTTGGTGACCCCGGGCAGGTTCGTGAAGCCGGTCTTCTTGTACAGGTTGCGCAGCTGCGGAACCTTCATGTCCTGCGCTTCCTGGAGCGCGGTGTGGTCGATGACCTGGCCGTTGGTGCCGGGACCGAAGGAGGTGCCGGCGTGGCAGCCGTTGCAGGTCAGCGGGCCATCCACCGCCTGGTTGAAGAAGAACGTCTGCCCGCGCAGCGGGCTCGGCGTGCCCACCGGCGCGTCGGGAACGGTGCGGTCCAGGAACTGGTTGGGATTGGGCGGATAGACCAGCGCCAGGACGAAGTCGCTGAACGCCGCCATCTCGCTGTCGGGCAGCTGGGTCGAGCGGCCCATCAGGCTCACGAACGCCGGGTTGAACGCGGCGAGGTCGGCGCGATCGCCGCGCCAGTGGAGCAGGAACGTGCCGGGCAGGCCGCGCAGCGACTGGGTGGTCATCGGGCCCTTCATGGGATGGTAGCCCTGGAGCAGCGGATCGACCTGGTTGGGGGGCTTGGGGGCCATGGTGCCCAGCGGGTTGCCGAGATCCCAGGCGACGGCGTCGAAGTCGCCGTGCACGTGGCAGGTCGCGCACGCCTGGTCCCCGTGCCCGGAGGTGAAGCCGCCGTAGAAGAACTTCCGCCCGTTGACGATTGGATCGGGCGTGGGATCGAAGCCGATCCAGCTGCGCCCCTGCGACGAGAGATCAGCGGTCGAGAGGGTCTGGATCTCGTTGTGGAACCGGCCCACGACGTAGAGGCGGTGACGCGCATCGTCGACCACCACTCCGGTGGGGCCGGAAAGCGTCGCCGCGCGTCCCAGCAGGTTGCCGGCGTGGTCGAGCACCGCGAGGCGATCGTCGGCGAGCGCGGTGACGTAGACGCGCTGGCCGTCCCCCGACCAGGCGAGGCCGGTGGGGTTGCCGATCGCCGAGTCGCGCTCGGCCTGCGGGCCGGGGGTGACACTGTAGTCGATCTGCGGGTTGAGATTGGCGATGGTCGCGGTCCCGCCCTGGGTCACCAGCGCCAGGCGCGTATCGACCAGGTGGCCGGTCAGGTTGGGCTCGAAGCGGGTAAAGTTGCGCGCTTCGGTGCCGGTCAACGCGATCATGCCGTCGGCCGGGCTCACCGCCAGCCCGAGGTTGACCGTGGCCAGATCGCCGAAGCTGCGGGTCACGGCGTTGTTCGCGGTCGCGATCTCGGCGACGTCGGTGTCGAACAGCGAGTAGCGCGCCTTCGAGGTCCACAGCTTGCCGGTCTCGTCGCGCCAGTTGCCGTCGGCCCCCTGCCGGACGATCAGGCCGACCCGGGGCGCCGTGGGCAGCGAGCCGCTCATCGGCGGGTTGGGCGGCGGCAGCGAGTCGCCGGCCGCGGCGGCGCCCAGCACCGAGGTGCGGTTGCCGGCCGCGAGCACGGCGGCGTACACCCGGGTCCCGTCCGCCGAGCGCGCCAGCGCGCGCGGCATGCGGCCGTCGATCGGGATCACGGTGACCGTGGCGAGGCTCGCGGGATCGATCACCTTGATCTGGTCGTACTGCGCCACGCTGACGTAGGCGCGCAGCGGGCTGCCGGCGAACACGACATCCGCGGGCTCGTCGCCGACGCGCAGCGTCGCGCGCACGTGGAAGGTGTTGAGGTTGACGATGCTGACGTCGTCGGAGAGTTGGTTCACCACCCACGCCTCGCTGTCCGACAGCGCGGCCACCGACACCGGCTCCATCCCCACCGGAACCTCGGCGAGGCGCGTGATCGCGCTCGGCGGGCCCTGGGTGAGATCGAACACCGAGAGCCGGTTGTCGGGCGTGTTGACGACCAGCAGCCGGTCCCCGCTCGGGGTGAGACAGAGCGGATGAACCTGCCCGCACTCGAAGTGCACGAAGTCGCCCGAGATGTTCGTGCGCGAGACCAGAAGATGGGGCGCGGCGGCCAGACCAGCCGCGAGCGCAACCCCCGCGAGCAAGAGCGGGATGCGACGCATGGCACTCTCCAGGAGATGGGGGGACGGCGAGTGATGCCGCGGCTCAGCGTTGATTCTAGCCCGGCGTCGCGGCGGCGGCCATCGTGATCTGCGGCCGGCGTGTCGGGTCGGTACCCTAGGCCCGGTTAGGGGGATCCTAGAACGCCCGTGCCACGACCAGCTTGAGGCCGTACTGCGTGAGCTGGGCGCCCTCGGGTCCGAACAGCGGGTTGTTGACGGACGGATCCCCGCTCACGAACTGGACCCGGCCATCGACGCCGATCTGCATGTGCGGGCTGACCGGCGCGTTGAGACCGCCGGCCAAGTAGAAGCCGCTGCGCCAGTCGGCGGTGTCGTCACCGGTCCGGTAGTACTTGTGGTAGTAGGCGCCGCCGCCGAAGCCGAGATAGGGGCGCACCGCGGTCTTCCACTGATAGTGGCGCAGCAGCTCGAGCGTGACCGGATACTCGATCTCGGCGCCGGCCCCGAACTTGCCCAGCAGATCGCCCTGCACCACCAGCCCCAGCGACCAGTGCGACGACAGGAAGCGCGCGTATCCCGCCCCGGCGCCGAAGTTGCCATCCGCCGCGCCGCTCTCGCTCGAGCGGGCGTAGCCGACCCGCAGCGACACCCAGCTCCTGCCCTTGTTCCAGGCGTCGAGTGAGTCGACCTTCGCGGGCTTCTGGCGCTTGCTCTTCGTGCTGCGCTTGTTGGCCCTCTCGAGCTCGCGCTGCTGCTTCTTGGTGAGCGGAGCGGCCGGTGTCGTGGCCGCGGCCCCGGCCGCAGCACCGGCGGCAGCGGCAGCCGGCGCGGCGATGGTCGCGGGCGGCGGCGTCACGGCCGGCGCCGGAGCGGACGTCGGAGCGGGAGCACCGGCCTTGCCGGTGTCGGAGACCGCGGGCGCCGGGGCCGGCGGCGGGGCCGGCGCGGGCGCGGGAGCGGGCGCCGGGACCGGCGCGGGCGTTGGAGCCGGCGGCGGCGGCGGGGGCGGCGTCGCCGCGCTGTCGGCGATCGCCGAAGCGTGGACCGGCGGCGCGGCGAGCGCCGTGAGCACCGGCGCCGCCGCGGCCACCGTCAGCATTAGGGCGAGGAAATTCGGGACTGAGACATGAACGTGCCGCGTGCGCATCAGGCGCGTGCTCCTTTCGACTCAGCCCGGTCGGGGGATGCGATGGGCCAGGGATCCGGCCCAGCGGTCGAGGCAGGCCGAGCACCTTAGCAAAAGCGCGCCATCCCCGACAAGAACGGCCGCCGCGCGGCGCCGGCTCGAGCACCCGCGCCCCGGCGCGCGCCGCGACTGCCGCGCGCGGCGCGCGGATTCCCGCTTCCCCTCGCGGGCGGGCTTCGCTAGTTTGCCCCGCATGTGCCTGGGCCCCGCCCGCCGCGCGTTGCGCGCCGACCGTTCATGAGCCCGTCCCGCGCGCGCGGCGCAGACCAGCCGTCCGCGCTGCGCGTGCGGACGGCGCGCCGCGGCGACGTCGAGGAACTGGCCCGGCTCGGCCAGCTCGCCTACCGGGTCTCGAGCCTCGAGCGGCGGCGCGAGTTCTACACCGACCATCCGCGCTTCGGGCTCCGCGACGTGCGGGTCGGCGAGCTGGACGGCGAGCTGGTGGCCTCGCTGGTGCTCTACCCGCTGCGGGCCTGGGTGCGCGGACAGCGCGTCGCGGTCGCCGGGGTGGGCTCGGTCGCGGTGTCGCCCGAGCATCGCCGGCGCGGCGTCGCCGACGCCCTGATGCGCGCCGCGCTGCGCGAGCTGCGCCAGCGCGGCACCGCGTTCTCGATGCTGTACGCGTTCCGCGGCTCGTTCTACCGCCGTCTCGGCTACGGGGTGATCGAGTACATCCACGCGCTCGCCGCCGCCCCCGCCAACCTGCCGGCCTCCGAGGAGGCGCGGCGCGTGCGACGGCTCAAGCCCGCCGACCGCCCCGCGGTCCAGGCGGTCTACGAGCGCGTCGCCTCCCGGGGGCACTGGGCGCTGGAGCGCGGGCGCGCGTGGTGGAGCCAGCGGCTGTGGAGCTATCCCGGCGACTGGGTGGTGTACGAGGGCCGCGGTGGGCGGATCGAGGGCTACCTCCACTACCAGACCGACACGGAGAACGGCGCGTTCCGCCTGGCGCTCACGCTCGACGAGCTGGTGGCCGCGAGCCCCGCGGCCCATCGCGGGCTGGCCGGCTACCTCGCCTCGCTGGCCGATCAGGCGGTCGAGTTCCACTTCGCCGCCCCCGCCGACGCCGCCTGGCTCGCGGTGCTCAAGACCGCGCAGAACCTGCGTCCCGGCCCCGAGCTCGGGGTGTTCCTCGACACCGGCAACGTCCAGGCCGGGGCGATGCTGCGCATCACCGACGTGGGCGCGGCGCTCCACGGATTTCCGGTCTCCGCGCAGGCCCACGGCGAGGTGGCGTTCGAGGTCGAGGACGACATCCTGCCCGAGAACGCGCGGATGTGGCGGCTCGCGGCGCGCGCGGGCCGGCTCGAGGTCGGGGCCGCGACGGCGCGCGCCGGGGCGCGGCGGCTGTCGCGCCTCACGGTGCCGGCCGAGATGCTGGGGCCGCTCATCGCCGGCACGCTCTCGCCGCTGCGCGCGGCCGAGGCGGGGCTGATCGGCTCGGACGGCGGCGCCGAGGTGGTGGAGGCCTGGTTCCGCGGACGCCCGGCATTCGTCTACCCGCTCAACGGGTTCTGAGCATGCCGGCGCCGCCGTTCACGGTGGTGTTCGAGCTCCACCCGCGGTTCCGCGACACCGACGCGATGGGCCACATCAACAACGCGGTCTACGTCACCTACCTCGAGGTGGCGCGCCAGGAGTACTGGAAGCGCTTCAGCGACATCCAGGACTACCGGCGCGTGCCGTTCATCCTCGCCCACGTCAACATCGACTTCCGCGCCGAGGCGCTGGTCCACGAGGTGCTCGAGATCGCGACGCGCTGCGAGTGGATCGGCACCCGCTCGTTCGCGTTCGTCTACGAGATCCGCGAGGCGCACAGCCGCCGGCTGGTGATCGAGGCGATGACGGTCCAGGTGTGCTACGACTACGAGGCGAAGCGCAGCATCCCCATGCCGGCCGAGCTGCGCCGTCAGATCGAGGCGTTCGAGGGCCGGTCACTCGCGAGGAGCGCCGAATCATGATTCGTTCGAGACGGAACTTCCTGAGGATGATCGCCGCCGGCACCGCGGCGGTGGCCGCGCGTCCGGCCCGATCGCTCGCCAGCACCGTGGCCGGAGCACCGGCGAAGAAGCCCGCCGCCACCCCGGCGCCGCCCGCGCCGGGCGCCGCCCCATCGGCGAAGCCGGGCGCCCCGCCCGCCGCGCTGCGCAAGGGGATCGAGCAGCAGCAGCGTGATCTCGACAAGGCGCTCAAGACCCTGCGCGACTACCCGCTCATCGCCGGCAGCAATCCCGCCTTCGGCTTCACGGTACAGCGCGTCGAGCGCCCGCGGAGGACGTCGTGAGCACCCCCGGGATCATCGATCTCCCGCTCGCCGAGCTGTCGTCCCGCATCCGCGCGCGCAAGCTCTCGCCGGTCGATCTCACCGAGGCCTACCTCGAGCGCATCGAGCGGCTGTCGCCCCGGCTCAACGCGTTCCAGACCGTCACCGCCGAGGTGGCGCGCTCGCAGGCGCGCGAGGCTGACAGTGACGTGCGCGGCGGGCACTGGCGCGGACCGCTGCACGGCATCCCGTACGGCGCCAAGGACCTGTTCGCCACCGCCGGCATCCCGACCGGCTGGGGCGTGACGCCGCTCAACAACCAGGTGTTCGACGAGGACGCGACGGTGGTGCGCAAGCTCCACGAGGCGCGCGCGGTGCTGCTCGGCAAGTGCGCGATGGTCGAGTTCGCGGGCGGGCTCGGCTATCGCTTCGCCAACGCCTCCTCCAGCGGGCCGGGGCGCAACCCCTGGAACACCGCGCGCTGGACCGGCGGCTCGTCGTCGGGCTCGGGCGCCGCGGTCGCGGCGCGGTTGGCACCGTTCGCGCTCGGCACCGAGACCTGGGGCTCGATCCTGTGCCCGTCGGCGTTCTGCGGCCTGACCGGGATCCGTCCCACCTACGGGCGCGTCAGCCGTCACGGCGCCATGGTGTGCTCGTGGACCTTCGACAAGGTGGGCCCGCTGGCGCGCTCGGCCGCCGACTGCCGCACCGTGCTCACCGCGATCGCCGGCGCCGACCCCGACGATCCGTTCAGCGCCGACGAGCCGGTCGACTTCGCGCGCCCGCGACACCTCAACCCCGGGTCGCTCAAGGGGGCGATCGTCGAGATGGACTTCACCGTCAAGGGCGCCGAGCGCGAGGGCAAGGCGCTGTTCGATCAGGCGGTGGCCGAGCTGTCCGACGCCGGGCTCAGCCTCGAGCCCGCCAGGCTGCCGGATTTCCCCGCCAGCGAGGTGGCGGGCCTGCTGATTACCGCCGAGGCGCTCTCGAGCTTCGAGAACTTCTACCGCGACGGCCGCGTGAAGCAGCTCAAGGACGCCTACGCACCCTGGCAGCCCGAGATCAACCGTGCGCTCGGCGGCGCCGACATCGTCAAGGCGTGGCGCATGCGGCGCGTGCTGCAGGAGAAGATGGCCGAGTTCTTCTCGCGCTACGACTTCATCGTGACGCCGAACTTCCTGTCCACCGCCCCGCCCATCGACAAGGACCTGGTCGAGACCCTGCCCTACGCCGATCCGGTGGGCGGAATCGGCAACGCCTGCGGGCTGCCGGCGATCGCACTGCCGTGCGGCTTCGGCCGCGACCGCCTGCCGGTCGGGTTCCAGATCATGGCGGCGCCGTTCGAGGAGGCGCTGCTGCTCGATCTCGGCGAGCTGTACCAGAGCCGCACCGAGTTCCACCTCCAGCGCCCGGCGCTGGACTGAGGGCGGCTACTTCCTCTTCGCGTCGGCGGCCCAGTCGAGCACCACGGTCGCCGAGGCCGGGGTCACGTCGCCGGCGGGGAGCATGAGCAGGATGCGCGAGAAATCGGGCAGCGGGACGACGCCGGTGGAGGTGGGCGGGACTCTGAAGAGGGCGTGGGGCACGCTGGAACGGAAGTCGGGAGTGGTCGTGACCTCCGCCGCCATGACCGTCGCGCCGTCGGCCGCGGCGAAGAGCAGCTCCTTCCCATCGGCGCGCCAGCCGGGATTGGCTCCGCCGTCGGTCGTCACCTGGTGCTTGACGCCGGGGTCGGGGAACGACTGGACGTACACCTCGTTGCGGCCCGATTCGTCCGAGGCATAGACGACCCAGCGACCGTCGGGCGACAGCTGGCTGAAACGCTCGTTGAAGGGGGTGCGCAGGTAGGGCTTGGGCGTGTGGTCCTCACCGCCGGTCGGGATGTACCACAGGTCCCAGCCGGTCCTGGGGTCGAGCTGCTCGAAGCCCGCGAGGCGGCCGTCGGGCGACCACCAATCGGGGTGCTTGAAGTAACCCTCCGAGCGGTAGAGCGTCTGCTCGGCGGTCGCCCCGCTCACCGGCTTGACGTAGAGATTCCACGGACCCTCACGGTTGGACTCGAACATGATGCGCGACCCGTCGGGCGACCAGATCGGCCCGCTGTTGCGCTCGGGCCCGAAGGTGAACCGCGTGGTCACGCCGCGATCGAGCTCGACGAGCCACAGGTCGGATTCGCTGTAGCTGACCTCGCGCTCCATCGCGACCCGCCTGCCGTCCGGGGAGACGGTGCCGCCCAGGTAGCGCCCGGCGGGCGCCGGAACCGCGCCGAGCCGCTTGCCCGCGCGGTCCACCCACACCATCGAGGTGTTGGCGAAGCGCCCGCTGACGTACGCCAGCGCGCCGGTTCCGGACGCGGTCACGATGCGCGCGCCGGAGTAGTTGCTGGCCGCCGGAACGTCGCTGAGCGTCAGCGGCTCGCCGATCACGCGCAGGCCGGCCGGATCGAAGCGCTGCGCGGCGATGTTCTGGTTCCGCCAGTAGACCAGGTAACCGGGGGGCGAGTAGACCGCGCCGCCGGTGGTGGAGAGCAGGTGCACGCGCTGCGGCGAGTCGAGCACTGCGACCTCGAGGTCGTTCTTTCCCTGCCGGCCGGGCAGGGCCGAGAACATGAAATGCCGGCCGTCGGGCAGGAACCACGGGAAGCGATGCGCGGTCTCGTGACGCGTCGAGTCGAGTGTCGTGACCGGCTGCGGATCGCCGCCGTTCGCCGACACTTGGTAGAGCGGTCCCTCGCCCGCGGGGCAGAAGACGATCACGCCGCGCGGGCTCCACGAGCCGCCGCGACCGTTGTTGGCGGCACACAGCACCTCGGGGCCGCCGCCCTCGACCGGCACCTTCTTGAGCTTGCCGTCGGCGAAGAAGGCGACGAAGCGGCTGTCGGGCGACCAGAACGGCTGATCGCCGTTCTCGGTCCCGGGCAGCGCCCGGGCGGCCAGCGACTCGAGCGGGCGCACGACGATCAGCGAGGTGCCGGCGGTGTCGACCGCGGTGTAGGCGAGCGTGCGGCCGTCGGGTGAGATCGCGCACTCGGCGCCGTCGTTGGCGAGCGTCACGCCCGGGGCCGCCAGCACCGAGAAGCGCGTCGGGTGCGGCGCGGGCCGGTGATCGAACAACCGCGGCACCAGCAGGGTGAGCGCCGCGCTCGCCATTGCCACGCCAGCTCCGAACAGCGCCAGCCACACGGCCGAGCGCGAGCGTGCCGCGGCCGCGGCCCGCGCGCTGCCCGAGGAGCGCACCGCCAGCACGTCCTCGATCTCGATCCGGGCGTCGCCGATGTCGCGCAGGCGGCGGCGCGCGTCCTTCTCGAGACAGCGCCGCAGCAACTCGCGCAGCCGCTGCGGCGTGGTTCCGGGCAGCGCGCCGAGGTCGGGCTCGCGCTCGAGGATGCGGGCGATCAGGTCGGAGACCGTCTCGCCCACGAACGCCTGGCGGCCGGCCAGGCACTCGTAGAGCACGCAGCCGAAAGACCAGATGTCGGTGCGCTTGTCGACCGCGCGGCCGCGCGCCTGCTCAGGGCTCATGTAGGCCGCGGTGCCGAGGATAACCCCCGCGCCGGTCGCGGCGTAGGTCATGGTCGGCGACGCCGACAGGCTGGGATCGGACGAGGTCGCCGCCGTGGCCCCGCCCTTGGCGAGCCCGAAGTCCAGCACCTTCACCCCGCCGGAGGGCGTCAGCATGACGTTCCCGGGCTTGAGGTCACGGTGCACGATGTCACGCTCGTGCGCGGCCTCGAGCGCGGCGGCGATCTGGCGGCACACCTCGAGCGCCTCCTCGAGCGGCAGCGCCCCGCGCCCGAGGCGCGTGGCCAGCGTCAAGCCCTCGACGAACTCCAGCACCAGGTAGCGCTGGCCCGCGACCTCCTCGAGCCCGTAGATCGCCCCGACGTTGGGGTGGCTGAGCGCCGCCAGCAGCTTGGCCTCGCGCTCGAAGCGCGCCAGGCGCTCGGGGTCGGCCGCGAACACGCCCGGCAGCGCCTTGATCGCCACGTCGCGCCCGAGTCGCGGGTCGCGCGCGCGATACACCTCGCCCATGCCGCCGGAGCCGAGCGGCGCCACGACTTCGTAGGGACCGAGCCGCGCGCCGGGTGGCAGCGTCATGCGCGCATCCTACCCGAGATGCGGCCGCGCGCGCGCGGGTCCGCCGCGCCGCGCCGCGCTCACGTCCGGGCCTCGACCGCGCGCGCCAGGCGCTCGATGTCGTCCTCGTCGTTGTAGACCTGGCCGCAGACGCGCATCCAGAGGCGCTCGCGCCAGGCGTGGACCTGCACTTCGATCCGGTCCTCGTAGAGCAGGGCGTCCTTGAGCCGCCACGCGTCCGCGACCGTGGTGCCATGGCGGGCCGCGAGTGGGAAGGTCGCCATGGTGCCGACCATCGGCTCGTCCATCGGCAGCGTGGTGCCCCAGCGCGCGCTGAGCGAGCGGGCGGCGCTCCACGCCAGCCCGTGGTTCCAGCGCCGCATCGCCTCGAGCCCCAGCTCCTGCATGAACGCGATCCCCGCCGGCGCCGCGAGCCAGGGCGTGGGATCGCGCGTGCCGGTCAGGTCGAACTCGGCCTCGAAGCCCTTCTCGTAGCCCCACGAGATGACCGGGGGATGGAGATCCTTCCGTCGCTCCGGCGCCACCCACAGGATGGCGCAGCTCCTCGGCGCCATCGCCCACTTGTGGAGGTTGCCGGTGTACCAGTCGACCCCGAGCGCGGGGAGGTCGAGCGCGAGCGCCCCCGGGCCGTGGGCGCCGTCCACCAGCACCGGCACCCCGGCCGCATGGCAGCGCGCCGCGATCGCCGCCACCGGCAGGATGACGGCGCTGCTCGAGGTGACGTGATCGATGACCACCAGCCGGGTGCGCGGGGTCAGGGCGCCGGGGATCGCCGCGACGATCGCTTCGGGCTCGAGGCGCGGATAGGGCAGCTCGGCGACGCGCACCGTGGCGCCGGCGCGGCTCGCGATGTGCCGGGCGGCGTTGCTCACCGCCCCGTAGCCGTGGTCGGTGACCAGGATCTCGTCGCCGGCGCCGAGCGCGAGCGAGCCCAGCACCGCGTTGCAGCCGGTGGTGGCGTTGTCCACGAACGCCAGGTCCTCGGCGCGGGCGCCCAGGAACGCCGCCACCGCCTCGGCGGCGACGCGCATGCGCGGCCGGACACGCAGCGGGACCTGCTTCACGTCGGCGAGCTCGCGGAGCAGGAAGCGGGCGGGCTGGCGCTCGATCTCGTCGCGCAGCGCCTGCTGCGCCGCCAGCACGCGGCGCGGGGTCGCGCCCACCGTGCCGTGGTTCAGGTAGGTGATCGCGGGATCGAGCGCCCAGTGCTCGAGCATGCCACGCCCGAACCCGGCGGCCCGGCTCACCGCACCCGCGGGGGCGCCGCTCACCGGTCCCGCCGGATCAGCACCAGCGTGATGTCGTCGCTGCGCGGCTCGTCGCCCACGAACGAGCGCACCTCGCCCAGCACGCGCTCGCGCAGCGCCGCCGGGTCCTGGTCGCCGGCCGCGCGCAGCAGGGCGGTGAACCGCTCGTCCTCGAAGAAGTCCTCGCCGTGCCGGGCCTCGGGAATGCCGTCGGTGCAGATCGCCAGCAGCTCGCCGCGTCGCAGCTCGGCGCGCTCGATCGGGTAGGTGCTGTCGGGCCGGATGCCGAACGGCGGACCGCCGAGCTCGAGCCGGCGCAGCTCGCCATCCAGCGCCAGGGCCGGCGGCGGGTGACCGGCGTTCACCACCTCGAGCGTCCCGCTGCGGGGGTCGAGCCGCGCGATCACCCCGGTGACGAAGCGTCCCGCGTCGTTGGGGCGGTGGGTGACCGCGTTCAGGCGCCGCGCCAGCTCCGAGAGATCGGGGCCGCTGTCGACCAGCACCCGCCAGCTGGAGAGGAACGACGACGCGAGCAGCGCGGCCCCCATGCCCTTGCCGGTCACGTCGCCCACCACCACCGTCATCCCTCCGTCCTGGCCGACGTGAAAGTCGTAGAGATCGCCGCCCACCTCGTAGCAGCTCTCGAGGAAGGCGTCACAGCGCCAGCCGGGCAGCGCGGGCGGCGCGAGCGGCAGCAGCCCGCGCTGGATCTCGGCCGCGGCCGCCAGCTCGTGGGCCATGCGCTCGTGGGCCTGCTGGTTCTCGAGCAGCCGCGCGTTGGTGATCTTGACCGCCGCCATGTTGGCGAGCAGCGTCAGCAGCTCGAGCTGCTCCTCGCCGAAGCGCATGCCGGGGTCGTGGCTGTCGACGTACAGCAGCCCCAGCACCCGCTCGTTGTCGAACAGCGGCACCGCCATCGCCGAGTGGATCGACTGCGCGACCACGCTGTGCTGGGCCAGGAAGCGCGGATCGAGCGCGGCGTCGGCGGTCACCACCGAGGCGCGCTGGTCGAGCACCCGGCTCATGATGCCGCGCGACAGCGCCAGCGGCTCGCGGGCGCGGCCGCCGCGGGCGCGCGCCGCGATCTGGACCGGCTCGCCGCCCTCCTCGCGCAGCATCAGCACGTAGCGCGAGCCCGGCACTGCCTGCTCGACGAACTGCAGCAGCTCGTCGCAGGTCTCGCGCAGCGGCCGCGGCAGCACCAGCAGCCGCCCGGCCTCGGCCAGCACCCGCACCAGCCGCGCCGAGGTCCCGCCGCCGCGCGCGCCGCGCTCGAGGATGTCCTCGACCCGGAACTCGAGCGAGGAGTCGAGCACCGTGCCCTCGCTCAAGCGCAGCGCGACCGCCTGCGGCTGCTCGGCGACCCGCAGCTCGATGTGGCCGATCTCGATGCGGTCGCCGGGCCGGATCTCGGTGGGCTCGCGCGCGTCGGCGCCGTTTACGCGCGTCCCGTTGCGGCTGGCGCGGTCGCGCACGTACCAGCGGCCGTCGCGGCGCAGGAACTCGGCGTGATCCTTGGAGACCGTGCCGTCGGCAATGTGGATGCGATTCTTCGACGAGCGCCCGAGCCCCAGAGTCTCACCCTCGAGCGGCCAGGTCTGAGCCTGGCCCCCGACCTCGCCCGAGAGATAGAGCGTCATCGCGGGCGCGCCCCGCGCGCGCCGCGCGCCGCTCCCCCGGCCGGCGGCGCGGGCGCCGGGGGCGCCGGCGGTGCCAGCCGCACCGTGGCGCCCGGGCCGCGCGGCAGCGGTTCGCGCGGCAGATGCCACAGACCCTGCAGCACCCAGTCCGCGAGCTGGATCGCCGCCGGGCGCTGGAAGAACCACAGCGGGAAGCCCGAGAACACGAACGGCACGCTCTGGCGGCCATGGTAATAGGTCATGATCGGATGCCCGGAGCTCCCGATGTAGAGCGTGTCGAGCGCCGAGCCCAGCTGCGTCACCGTGGGATCGGTGCTGAGGTCCTCGATGATGTTGTTGGGCTTGCTCAGCCACTCGGCCTGCCCCTGCTGCAGGTAGAAGTTGGAGACGCGCCGGTACGGCCACAGGGGATCGGTGAGCGGCGACTTGGGCAGCAGCATCGAGGGCAGGCTGCTGTAGTCGGGCGCCCCGGGCCAGCTCGGCGTCAGCCCCGACCACCGGGTCGCCTCCTGGCCGGTGCCGATCGTGATCTCGGACTGCCAGTGGGCCTGATCGAACATCATGCGCCCCGGCACCAGCTCCCCGGCGAGCGGAGAGAACACCGTGAGCCCTCCGGTGTTGTTGCTCCGGACATCGAAGTTGATCAGCGAATTGTAGGCCGCACCGCCGCCCAGCAGCCAGACCTGCCCGCCCATGCCGGCGTAGGTCGCGAGCGTGTTCTGCTGCGACGAGCTGCTCATGTAGCGCAGCCCCGGGATCGGCAGCCCCGGATCCCCGGCCTGATCGGTCATCCACACCACGTGGCGGTAGCGCGCCAGGGTCGAGAGCGGAACGAACGGCTGATTGTAGAACTGGCGCACCGAAAGGGTGTCGAACTGATAGCCCAGGAAGATGCCGGGCGGGCTGAGCGTCCCGTTGGGGGTCATGCGCCAGCGCACCCCGCCCCGGGCGTAGAGGAAGGTGTCGATTTCAGCGAAGGTCGGCCAGAAGCCCGAGGGCGGGAGCAGGCTGTCGCTGTCGGCCGACACCGTCTGATCCGGGGGGAAGCTCAGATCGTTGACGAACAGCAGCTCGTTGTGGAAGTCGGGCTTCACGATCTTGAGCGAGAGGATGCCGAGGCTCTTGAGGCCGTTGTTGTCCTCGGCCTCGAGGTAGAACAGGTGGGTCGAGTCGCTGCTCGCGAACGGCCCGATCGTCGCCTGGGTGGTGAACAGCGAGGGGAAGCTCCAGTGCTGGAGGTCGTCGGGGCCGGAGCGCGGCGTGTTGTCATCGAGGCGCTGGATGTCCATCGCCCAGCGGTAGTCCTTCATCGAGGCGAACTGGCCCGGATCGGCGCTCCAGTGGATGGTGAGCGGCTTGCTGACCGGGACCTCGAGGAACACGTAACGGCCCGGAACGTTGAGGTATCCGGGGCTGAGGTAGGTGTAGCTGAAGAACTCGTTGAACATCGTTATCTTGGGACCATAGACGACCGGGTAGTCGACGAAGAAGTAGAGCAGGTTGGTGTCGAAGGACCAGGTCGGGTCGTAGGCGCCGGCCTCGTCGAAGCAGGTGAGCGCGAACACGTAGGTGCCGCTCGGGACCAGATTCTTGATCTGGACCGAAGTGTCGGTGATCGTCGAGTCCCAGCCCGGGAAGCCCGGCGGGTAGGCGTGGCGGAGCGAATCGAAGAACGCGCCGATCGCGCTGACGCTGAAGCCGGCGACCCCATCCTGGAACATGTGGAACTTGTACTTCACCGGCTTGCGGCTGTGGATCCCGTCGGGATCGAACCCGGTCCAGCGGAAGGTGACGGTGGGCGGCAGGACGGGGTGGAGCAGCTTGTTGGGCACCGGCTGCGTGATCTTGACCTCGGGCGCCACGGTGTAGGAGAAGAACGAGCGCACCGCCGGCGCCGAGGCGAGACCCTGGTTGTCCACCGCCTTGAGCACCAGAGTGTGATACCCGCCCGGGTTGGCCGCCGTGCCCAGGGACTCGGGGTCGCCCGAGGCGAACAGGAAGGTGCGGCGGTTGTCGGTGGTGGTGGTCCAGGCGGTGTCGTCGGGCACCGGATCGAGCGCGAGCAGGTAGTGGTCGACCCGGCCATCGGGATCGAAGCCGGTCCAGCGCACCTCGTAGGAGTAGAAGTAGGGGCGGCTGGTGGCCACCGGCGCCTGGGTGAGCGTCACCTCGGGACGCTGGTTCACCACCGCCGGCAGCGAGAGCTTCTTGTTGCAGCCGGCGAGCCACGGGCTCGCGAGGGCGAGCAGCGCCAGCGCCGCGCGGCCCGGGGCCGGTCTCACAGCAGATCCCGCAGCTTGAGCTCGAGGCGCAGCCGCCGCGCGCCGCGCGCCACCTCGACGGTGTGGGTGCTGCCGGGCTTGCCGCGGTCGAGCGTCTCGGCCACCGCGTCGGGCGTCCACTCCTCGAGTGGACGGCCATCGATCGTGATCAGCTGGTCGTCCTCGAGCATCCCGGCGCGCGCCGCCGGCGAGTCCTTGAGCACGGCCAACGCCACCACGCGGTCCCCGTAGCGCGCCAGCTGGACCCCCGAGCGCGGGAAGGCGTCGGGCTCGGCGTAGCGGGCGCCGGGCTCGAGGTAGACCACGCGGCGCTCGTAGTCGAAGGTGCAGCGGAAGCGCTCGAGGATCTGGTTGCCGATGTTGCCGGCGTAATCCTCGCTGGTGAAGGCGCCCTCGGTGGCCTGCGACAGCGCGACGATCGGCCGGTCCCAGCCGTAGGGCCCGATATCGAGCCGCTTCATGCGCCGCGCGGTGGTGTGGAAGGTGCCGCCAAAGCCGCCGCCGGTCATCTCGACCCGCGCCCCGCCGCCCTGGTCGAGGTGGTGCTGCTTCACGTACGGCGTATGGAGATCGACGGTGGCGCTGCTGCCCACGTCGACGCGGTAGAGCCCGTCGAGCGAGCGATCGAGCTTCATCGCCACCACCGGGGTCGCGCCGGCCAGCGTCATCGGGATCGCCGTGCCCTTGCCGGCGTAGCGGAAGCTCCCGGGGTCGTGGAGCGTCAGGGTGCGATGGTCGTAGTCGATCTCGTCGACGAAGCGCTGGATGAAGTCGAAGCCGATCACCCCGCCGACCTCGCGCCAGAAGTACGGGGCCAGGAACGGTCCCAGCGCAATCACCGCCACGTTGAGGTCGGCGACCTCGACGCCGTCGCTGTCGGGGGCGGCGACCCGGAGCGAGCGCACGGTCGCGAACGACGCGGCGCCGGTGGCGCCGGCGCCCACGCCCTGCTGGCGGCCGACCGTGGCGATGCCGTGATGCGCCGCGAACGCGCTGTCGAGCACCGTCGCGCTGGCGCCGGTGTCGAACAGGAAGTCGGCGGGCGGAGAACCGTCGATCGACACCTTGAGCCACACGTGACGCGACGCGTACTCGAACGGCACCCGCGCGATCCCCTCGCGGCGCAACCAGCGCGGCCCACTCGCGACCGCCGCCGGCGCCGCGAAGCGCGCCGCCGGGACCACGGGATTCACCGCCACCGAGTCGAGCGCGAGGTGCAGGTCATTGGCGGCCATGCCCTCGATCCGGGTCCAGCTCTCGAACGCGAACCAGCCCCCGGCCACGCGCCGGTAGTCGGAATCGGTGACCGTGATGGTCCTCTGATCGCTGCTCGAGACCGACCGCGCCAGCCGCCCGCTGCGGTCGTCGAACCACAGGCGGCGCACGTGGCCGGCCGGCGCGGTCACCTCGAGCACCGTGTAGGTGCCGCTCGAGTCGGTGGCGGTGCCGGCCTCGGCGACCGTGCCGCCGCCCTGATCGGCGGCGAGCCAGCGATCGTTCTCGAACCACGCCGCGGCGCGTGCCTCGTCGAGGTCCTTGCCGTCGAGCGCCACCACCCTGCCGCTGGGATCAGTGCGCCAGGCGCGGTCGCCGTCGCAGCCCTCGGCGATCCGGAGCGGCCCGATCTGGACCTCGGAGGCGCTGCTCTGCGGGCGCTGGTGCCAGGCGAGCACCGAGCCGCCCATGCCGAACGCGGTGAGCGCGCCGTGGACCGCGAGCGAGTGCAGGCTGTCGACGAACGCGCGCCCGCCGATCGCCGCGACGTAGCGCTCCACCACCGCGCGGGCGCCGGGCGTGATGGCGGCGGCCGCGGGGCGCGGCCCGCCCGCCGGGCCGAGCCCGGCGATCAGGATCGAGGCCGCGGCCAGCCAGCGAAGCGAGCGAATCACGGGTCGTGCTCCTTGCGAGACGCGGGCGCCACGCGAATCGTGACCCCAGCCTTGAATATTAGCGCAGCCGTCGCTGAGCGGCACACGCTTCGCCGCGTGCGCGCGGGCCCTCCGCGCCGCCTCCGGCATGTGGACGGGGCGGCGCTCCGGAGGCGCGGCGGGGCGCGGCCCGGTAGTTGCCCCGGGCCCCGCGGCGTGGGTATCATGCGCCCCGCATCACGCGTGCTGCTCCCCATGACCATGGAAGGAGGGTTCTGATGGTACGCAAGCTCCTGTGGGCACCCGCCGTGGCCCTCGCGATGATCGCGGCGGCCGGCGCCGGGGCAGCCACCAAGTCCTCGGGCTCGGCGGGCAGCAGCCGCGGTGTCGAGCCCAGTTACCTGGGTCCCAGGGTGGGCTTCAGCGTGGACCCCGACCAGTTCGTGGTCGGCGGCCACATGTCGGTTGGCTTCGCCCCGTCGTGGACGTTCAATCCCAGCATCGAGGCCGGGTTCGGCGACCATGAGACCGTGACCGCGCTCAACTTCGACGGCGAGTACCACTTCCGGCTCCAGCAGTCGAGCTGGATGCCGTACGTCGGAGCGGGCATCGGCGTGAACTTCGTCCACTTCGACAACAGCCCCGCGCCCAACACCAGCGACACGGTGACCGGGCTCAACCTCATCCTCGGCACCGGGATCCCGACCGCCTCCGGCCAGCACCTGTTCACCGAGATGAGGATCGGAGCCGGCGATGCGACCATGCCCCAGTTCAAGGGCATCTTCGGCTGGAACTTCAGGATGTAGCGGAGGTGCGCGCCGCCGCGCCGCCGGCGGCTCCGCGGCTCGAGAGGGCGCGGGGGCGGGTGACCGCCCGCCGCGCCCTTCGCGTTTCGCGCCTCACTCTCCGCCGGGCGCGGGCGCTCCGCTCGCCGCCGCGGCGGCGATCCGCATGCGCTCGAGGAAACGTTCGGGCGGCAGGAAGCCCTCGACGCGCGCCTCGCGCACCTCGACCCCCGAGGCGGCACCCGGCGCCAGGAACACGACGGTCGGCACCCCGTGGATCCCGAAGCGCCGCCGCCAGCCGTCGGCCTCGGGCGAGTCGAAGTGGGTGAGATCGACCGAGAACGCGGCGAACCGGCCGGCCGCCGCGATCACGCGCCGGTCCGAGAAGGTCGAGCGCTCGAGCTCGTGGCAGGGCACGCACCAGTCGGCTGAAAAGTCGAGCATGACCGGCCTGCCGCTCGACAGCGCCGCCTCGAGCTCGCCGGCCGCGGCGGGGTGGAATGCCACGCCGCGGGTCGGCGTGCCGGCGATCAGCGCCACGCCGGCGCCGATCGCGAGCGCTCCCGCCACCCACTTGAGGCGGCGGAAGCCGGGGCGCGCGGCGGCGCTGGGCTCCAGGAATCCCAGGTACAGCCCGCCCAGGATCAGGGCGGCGGGCGGCACCCACACCGCGAGCTTCGGGGCGAACGCGTTGGCGAGGTAGAAGGCGCCGAGCGAGAACAGCACCACGCCGAAGGCGCGCTCGACCCAGACCATCCAGTCGCCCGAGCGCGGCAGGCGCTGGATCAGGTTCGAGAACGTGGCCAGCACCAGGTAGGGCGCGCCGAGCCCGAGCGAGAGCGTGAAGAAGGTGCGGAAGCCGAACCATGGATCACCCTTCGCGGCCACGATCGCGAGCAGGGTGACGATCGGCGGCCCGATGCAGGGCGCGGCGATCACGCCCACCATGAGCCCCGAGGCGAACACGCCCGCCACGCTGGTGCCGCCGGTGCCGCCGAGACGCGCCAGCAGCCACGCCGGCGCCTGCAGCTGGTAGAGACCGAACATGCCGAGCGACAGCACCACCAGCAGCAGCCCGATGCCACCCTGCACCCACGGGCTCTGGAGCGCGCCTCCGAACAGACCTCCGGTGAGCCCCGCGATCACACCGAGCGCGGTGTACATGAACGCCATGCCGAGCACGTAGACGATCGCGAGCCCCACCACCTGGAGCGGCGGCGCGGCGCGGCGCGCGCCGAAGATCGAAACCGTGACGCCCAGCATCGGGAACACGCAGGGGGTGAGGTTGAGGAGCAGCCCGGTCCCGAACAGCGCGAGCAGCGCCGCCAGCCCGCCAACGGCGAGGACGCGCGCGAACGGGTTGTCGGGCACCGCCGGGGCGCCGCCGCGGGGCGGCGCGGTGGCGAAGCTCTCGGGCGGCGGCAGCAGCGCCCCCCCGCCCGCGGGCGGGGCGCCCGCGGCGCCGGCCGCGGTCACGGTGACCGGAATGCTGAAGCTCACCGTGGCGGGCGGGAGGCACACCTGATCGTTGCAGGACTGAAAGCGCAGCGTGCCGGCCAGCGAGCGGGCGCCGGTCGCCGCGTCCGCGGCCGCTTCGAGCGGCACCTCGATCGCGACCGCGCCGCTCCACGCCGCGATATCGCTCTCATCGAACGCCACCTTGAGCTTGCGTGCCGCCGGATAGCGCGGGGCGCCGGCGCTCACGCCGCCCGCGGCTTCGGCCTTGACCACGGTCGGAATCATGTAGTCGGGCGAGGCGGGGTTGGCGTTGATGTGCCAGCCGCCCGCGATCGTGACCTCGAGGCGCGCCACCGCCGTTCCGCCGGCCGCCACCTGCAGCGGCGCCACCGCCACCTTCACCAGCTGATCCGGGGGCGGAATCGCGGGCCCGCCCTGATCGCCGGGCTCGGCCGCGGCGGGGCGGCTGAGGACGAGCGCGGCGGCGAGCGCCATGGACCGGATCGTGACCGAGGACGTCATGGTGGGCTCCCGGGGTTGGAATGGGTTTCGTCGAGGCGGGCCGCGAACGCCGCCGGATCCGTGGTGGGCAGGCGGCAGGCGTAGTCGACGCACACGTAGGCGGTCGCGCGCCCGTCGCGCGGCGTCAGACCGGCGGCGAACGGCGCCAGCCGCTCGAGCGCCGGTCGCGAGGCCGGGCTCACGACCAGCAGCAGGTCGTCGGGCAGGAAGCGGCGGTCGAACGCCGCCACCAACTCGCGGGTGTCGGCGGCCGCCGGATCGCCGGCGATCACGACGTGGCGCACCGGCGACGCCGCGGCATCCATCGCCGCCAGCATCTGCGGCATCGCGGCCGGTCCGCCGGCGAGGCGCGAGGCGTAGTAGTCGAAGGTCTGCTCGGCGATCGCCAGCCACTCGCGGCGGTCGAGCAGTCGGCCCAGCATCAGCACGTCGAGCGCGGCGATCGAGTTGCCGGCGATCTCGGCGCCGTCGAAGCCGTCCTTCATGCGCACCCGCACCGACGGATCGCCCTCCGGGCTCTCCCAGAAGCCGCCCTGCTTCGGATCGTGGAAGCGCGCGATCGCGGCCCCGGTGATCTGCACCGCGCGCTCGAGCCAGCGCGGATCCTGGGTCGCGCCGTAGAGGTCGATGAGCCCGAGCGCGACATCGGCGTAGTCGTCGAGCTGCCCCGCGCCGGCGGCCTCGCCGTCGCGCCAGCGGCGCGCCAGCGCACCGCTCGCCGGGTCGTGGAGGTGGGTCCACACGAACTCCGCCGCGCGCACGGCGCGCGCCGCGAGCGCGGGGTCGCCCAGCACCCGGGCGCCGCGTGCATAGGCGGAGATCATGAGCCCGTTCCAGGCGGCGAGCACCTTGTCATCGCGGTGCGGGCGCACCCGCCGCGCGCGGGCCTCGAGCAGGACCGCGCGCGCGTGCTCGAGGCGCTCGAGCACCGTGGCCTCGGGGACGCCCGCATGCCGGGCGGTCTCCGCGACGCTGTGGGCTTCGTGGAGGATGGTGGTGCCGTGCTCGAAGTTCCCCTCCGGCGTCACGCCGTAGCGGTAGTCGAACAGCGCCGCGTCCTCGCCGCCCAGCGCGGCCGCGACCTCGGCCGGCGTCCACACGTAGAAGCGGCCCTCTTCGCCCTCGCTGTCGGCATCCTCGGCGGAGTAGAAGCCGCCCTCGGGCGCGCTCAGGTCGCGCGCGACGTAGGCGAAGATGTCGCGCGCCGCGGCCGCGTACTCGGGCCGGCCGGTGACCTGGAAGCCCTCGAGGTAGCTCCACGCCAGCTGGGCCTGGTCGTAGAGCATCTTCTCGAAGTGCGGCACCTGCCACGCCCGGTCGGTGGCGTAGCGGTGGAAGCCGCCGCCGAGCTGATCGTGGATACCGCCGGCGCGCATCGCGTCGAGCTGGCCGGTGACGATCTCGAGCGCCGCGTGCCGGCCACGCGGATCGTGCCGCCACCAGCGCAGCAGGAAGGCGAGGTTCACGGTCGAGGGGAACTTGGGCGCCGACCCGATCCCGCCGCGCTCGTGGTCGGCGGCGCGCTCGAGACTCGCCGCGGCCTCGGCCAGCAACGCCGCGCGGCCGGCCGGCGCTTCGCCGCGGCCGCTCAGGCTGTCGAGCGCCGCGATCACCGCGCGGCCCTGGCGCTCGATCTCGGGGCGGCGGGTGAGCCAGGCCTCGTGGACGCCGGCCAGCACCTGCTTGAGTCCGGGGCGCCCGAAGCCCGAGTCGGGCGGGAAGTAGGTGCCGCCGAAGAACGGCTCGAGCGCGGGGGTGAGGAACATGTTGAGCGGCCAGCCGCCCCCCAGCCCCATCGCCTGGGCGGCGGTCATGTAGAGGCGGTCGACGTCCGGACGTTCCTCGCGATCCACCTTGATGGCGACGAACCAGCGATTGAGCAGATCGGCCACCGAGTCGTTCTCGAACGACTCGCGCTCCATGACGTGGCACCAGTGACAGGTCGAGTAGCCGATCGAGAGGAAGATCGGCCGGTTCTCGCGGCGCGCCAGCCCGAACGCCTCGTCGCCCCAGGGATACCAGTCCACCGGGTTGTAGAGGTGCTGGAGCAGGTAGGGGCTCTTCTCACGCGCCAGATGATTGGGCCGGCGCTGGGCGTGGGCGGCGGGAGTGGCGGTGGTCATCGGGGCGTTCCGCTCCTCGTGACGCGGCGCGCTGCACGAAAGCCCGGCGAGCGCGAGCAACGCGGCGCCGAGCGCGGGAGCGCGCCGGCGCGGACGCGTGATGTCATGGCACACCCGGCGAGAGTATCAGCCCCGACACCCGCGGTGTCAGGAAACGCGCGCCGCCGCACGACGTCGCGGGCGGACCAGCGATTCGGTCCACACGAACAGCAGCAGCGATGCCCAGGGGACGGCCAGCATCAGCGTGATCTCGAGCGCGTGCCGGGTCGCGGGGCCGAATCCGACCGGCGCGGCGGCGAGCCCGCCCAACGCGCCCACCACCCAGCCGGCGCCGCGGATCGCGAGCGCGAGCAGCGCCGCCCCGCGCCACGTGATCAGCGCCGCCAGGGCGAACGCCAGCGCCACCCCCGGCTCGGCCGCGGCGCGCACCCACCAGTCGAGCGGCGGCGGCTCGGTCCGCCACGCCAGGCGGCGCGCGCCCGCCGTGAGGCTCACGCGCGCCATCACCGCCTCGGTGAGCGCGGGTGGTGCGGCGGGCGGCGCGGCGGCGAGCAACGCTTCGATCTCGAGCGCCGCATCCAGTGCCGCGGCGCAGACCGGGCAGGTCGCGGCATGCGCGCTTGCCGCGGGCGCCTCGCTCTCCGGCCGGCCCTGATCGAGCCAGCGCTCGAAGCGCTCGCAATCCATCGCTGCCCGGCTCATCGCTCCCTCCGCATCAGCCACGCGGCCCGCAGCGCGGCGCGCGCGCGACTCAGGTGGGTCTTCACCGTGTTCTCCGGCATGTCGAGCACCTTCGCGACCTGCTCGACCGAACGATCTTCGAGATAGTACAACGACACCGCCGCCCGTTGCGCGGGTGGCAGGGTCTCGATCAGCGCCTCGAGCCGCCCCACCCGCGGGTCACGCCCCGCCCCCGCCGCCAGCGCGCCCGGCTCCATCCCCGCCTCCAGGCCCGCCTCGCGCCCGCGCCGCAGCCTGAGCGTCGCGGCGCGATCGAGGGCGCGCCGCACCGCGATGCGGTGAAGCCAGGTCGAGAAGCGCGCCTCGCCGCGAAAACGCGGCAGGGCGAGCCAGGCCCGCACGAACGCGTCCTGCGCCACCTCTTCGGCGTCGGGTGCGGAGCGCACGATGCGCAGCGCCAGGGCGTAGACCCGGTCTCGATGCCGCTCGAGCAGGAGGCGGAACGCATCCTGATCGCCGCCGCGAGCCCGGGCCACCAGGGCCTGGTCGGCGTCCGGGGCGGCGCCGGAGCTCCCCGCTGCCGGCTTGGACGGCTCGAGGGGCTCGCCGGGTTTCACCGTTCGGGCCTCCGCCGCCACCCGCGGGCGGCTTGAAACCCGGGTGCGGGCCCCCGCGGTCCAAGTGGTTGTCACGAGGCCCGGGATGCTCCGGGCGCGCCGTACCATGACGCCGATTCCACTCCGGAGGCAATGGCCATGTTCCACCTCGAGCCCGAGTTCTTCATCCCGTTCCTGGTGTTCGCGATCCCGATCATCGCCATCATCGGCGGCATCACCGCCGGCATCGTGCGCACCATGGGCCAGCAGCGTCTGGCCGAGCTCGCCGCGCGCGAGCGTCTCGCCGCGATCGAGAAGGGCATCGATCCTTCGAAGCTCCCGCCCCCGCCCGGCTACGGGTCGGAGTGGGGCGGAGACTGGAGCGCCCCGCGCGATCCGAACCGCCGCGCCCAGAGTCTCATGATCGGCGGCCTGGTCACCCTGGCGGTGGGGATCGGCCTCAGCATCCTGATCTGGACCACGTCGGGGAGCGAGGGTTGGGCGGTGGGGCTCATCCCCGGGCTCGTGGGCGTGGCGCTGCTCCTGAGCGCTTGGATCGTAAAGCCCAAGAACGGATCGGCCGTGGGCCACGGCCCGACCCCGCCGCCGCGGTGAGCGCCTGGGACCCGCCTCGCCACACGGCCTCTCGAGGCCTAAGTCGCAGACCTTAAGCGCAAGATGAGCATTGCGCCCGTGTCCCGGAAGGGATGATCATTCGAGGCGTCCGGAGCGCGAACGACGGCGCTCCGCCCCCCGGGACAGGAAGCATCATGAAGCCATCCTCGAGGTCGCTGGCTTCCATCGCCGTCGCGCTCGCGCTGGCGTCCCCCGCCATCGCCGCCCACCCCGGTCCGCCGCGATCCACGAATCCGCTGGTGTTCGACTTCGGCCAGAGCTGCGACGTCAATGGCGTATCGATGACGGTCAGCAACGTCGGGTCGTTCGCCTTCCCTGGCAGTCTCCTCACCGGGGGCTTCGAATTCCCGAAGGGCAGCGGCAAGACCGCGGTCTTCGAAGCCGGCCTGTGGCTCGACGCCCGGGTAAACGGCCAGATCCGCATGGCGGTCGCCGAGTACTCCCAGGAGTACGAGCCCGGCACGGCCGGAGCGCTGTTCGACGCGCCGCAGTTCAAGGTGTTCAAGCTGAACCGGCGATACGCGTCGGACGCTGATCGCGACGCGGCGCTGATCGAGTACAAGCAGATGGCCGTGCCCTACGGCGCCCCGCCCGTCAGCGTGCTTCCCGACGGCAGCCTCTCGATCCGCGGCGACCAGATGTTGTGGTCGGTGTGCAACGACGCCGACCCCGGCCAGCACATCGCCGGCCCCGGAGGCACGGCGCCGCTCGGGGTCGAAGTGCGCCAGACCACCTACGCCTACAACAGTCCAGGCGCGCTCGGGCAGGTCGTGCTGATGAACTTCCGGATCGACAACCGCTCGCCTGGCCCGCTGGCGGACATGATCGTGGGGCTGTGGGCCGACACCGACCTCGGCGGTGCCCGTGACGACCTCGCGGGCTGCGACACGGGGCTCGATCTTGGCTTCGACTACAACGCGACCGAAAGCGACACGGTCTACGGCGCCCCGCCGCCGGCCGTCGGGGTCGCACTCCTGCGCGGGCCCGTGACCGCCGCCAACGATACGATCGGGATGACCGCGTTCTCGGTCTACTCCAACGGCAGCGATCCGCTCAGCTACATCGTGAGCGACAACCTGCTCCACGGCTTGAACGGCGACGGCAGCCCCGTCATCGACCCCACGACCGGGCAGCCGACGCGCTTCATGTTCTCCGGCGATCCGGTGACACAGACCGGCTGGCTCGACCCCACGCCGTCCGACGTCCGTTTGCTGCTCGGCTCGGGGCCCTTCACCCTCGCGCCCGGCGCGAGCCAGGACGTCATCGCGGCGCTGATCGTCGGACAGGGCACCGACCGCCTCTCGTCGCTCACCGCGCTGCGTCTCGGCACGCAGCTGGCACGCCTGCTGGTGCGCGGCGACCTGCCGACGCCGACGCTGCCGGCTCTGGTAGGCGCTGACGCGACACCCGGGCAGGTGAGCCTCCACTGGTATGCCGCCGGCATGGCCGCCGCCACCGCCACCGTGGAGCGAAATGATGGCGGCCAGTGGTCGGCCATCGCGGGCATCGCGGCCGACGGCCTCGGCGACCTCTACTACGTCGACCGTGCCGTCGAGGCCGGTCGACGCTACGGCTACCGGCTCGCCATGCGTGGCGCTGATGGCGCTGTCGTTCGGACCCCGGAGAGCTGGGTCTCGGTCCCGGGCGTGGCGGCCCTGGCGCTCGATGGTTTCAAGCCCAACCCGGCCGACCGCGTTCCCTTCGTGTCCTTCACGCTTCCGGACGCCGGCCCCGCGTCGCTCGAAGTGCTCGACCTCGGCGGCCGGCGCGTGGCGGGGCGCGAGGTCGGGAGCCTCGGACCCGGGGTTCACGTGCTCGCGCTCGGCGGGTCAGAACGACTCGCGCCGGGAGTCTACTTCATCCGCCTGATACACGACCGCCGCGCTCTGGTGTCGCGCGGCGCGGTGGTGCCCTGATCGGGAGCGGTCCTAGACCCGGCCGGTCCGCAGCTCCCTGTCCACTTCCCGCCCCACGCGCGCGACGATCCCGGGAACCGCGCGCACGTCCTCGAGCGTGGTGCGGAAGTTGACGATGCAGGCGCGCAGCAGATAGCGGCCGCCCACCACCGCGTTGGTGAGGAACGCCTCGCCGCCGCGCTTCAGGCGCTGCAGCAGCTCCTCGTTCAGGCGGTCGAGATACGGCCCCGACTCCGCGGCGGTCGCGCGCAGGTCGGCGGGCACGAAGCGGAAGGTCGCGATGCTGAGCCCCAGCGTCCCGGGCTCGAGTTCCGGGTGTGCGCCCGCTGCCTCGAACAACGCGCGCGCCAGGGCGATGTCGTCGCCGATCATGCGCGCGATCCCGTCGCGCCCCGCCTGCAGGATGCCGAGCCACACCTTGAGCGCGCGGAACCCGCGGGTGTTCTGGGGGCCGTACTCGTAGTAGTTGACGGGCGCGCCCGCGTCGCGGTTCATCGAATAGTAGGCGGGGTGGTAGCTGAAGGCGTCGGTCAGGCGCGCCGGATCGCGCACCAGCGCGCAGCCGGCCTCGATCGGGGCGTAGAGCCACTTGTGCGGATCGACCGCCACCGAGTCGGCGAGTGCCAGCCCGCGCAGGTCGGCGGGCGCCGCGGGCGCCGCGACCGCGAGCCCGCCGTAGGCGCCATCGACGTGGAACCACAGCTTCTCGGCGCGGCACAGGGCCGCGAGCTCGGCCAGCGGATCGACCGCGCCGGTCATCACGGAGCCGGCGGTGCCGACCACCAGGAACGGGCGCTCGCCGCCAGCGCGGTCGGCCGCGATCTGGCGCTCCAGCGCGCGCAGGTCCATGGCCTGATCCGGCCCGGTCTCGATCCAGCGGATCGCATCGGTGCCGAGCCCGAACAGATCGGCGGCCTTCTGGATCCAGGTGTGGGTCTCGGTCGAGGCGTAGACCCGCAGCGCCCCGCCCACGGCGACGCCGCGGGTGCGCAGCTCGGGCCCGCCGGCGGCGCGGCGCGCGGCCAGGAAGCCGACGAAGTTCGCCATGTTGCCGCCGCTCACCAGCAGCCCGCCACAATCAACCGGGTAGCCCAGCAGCTCGGCGATCCAGCGCACCGACTGGGCCTCGATCTCGCTCGCGATCGGCGACAGCTCCCAGCCGCCGCAATTGGGGTTGACGGCGGCCGCCAGCAGATCGCCGAGGGCTCCGATCGGGGCCGCCGGCGAGGTGATGTAGCCGAAGAAGCGTGGGTGGCCGTTGAGCAGCGAGTGCTCGAACACCAGGGCGGCCGCGCGCTCGAGCAGCGGGCCCGGAGCGCTGCCGCGGGCCGGCAGTGGCGCCGCGCCGAGCGCCGCGCGCACCGTCTCGGCGTCCTCGCCCGGCGTCACCGGGCGCTTGCGGATCGAGGCCAGGAACGCGGCGATGCGATCGACCAGCGCGTGGCCGGCGCGGCGGAACTCCTGGGGGCTGAGCTCGAGCGGCGCGTCGCGCCGCGCCGGGGCGGAGGCCGCGGCGCGGACCCGCGGAGTCCCGCGCCGCACCGTCGCACGGCGGGCGCGGCGCGTGCTCACCGGGCCTGCTCTAGCGCGGCGGGTGCGGCGCGTGCTCACCGCGCCTTCTCGAGCGCGGCGGTGGCGCGCGCCAGCGCCTCCTCCAGGGGTTTCAAGCCGGCGCGCAGCGCCCGCGGGTCCTTGTCGAGCACCGCCTGGCCGAGGCGCGGCAGCGGCACCGGCGCGTAGCCGGTGTTGAGCCCCGGCGCGTACAGCTCGTTCCGGAACCAGGCGCGGCCCGGAAGCCCCGGGCCGAGGAGCGCGCGCTCGGCGCCCAGGAGCGCGGCGTTGATCCCCGCCACCGTGCCGCTCCTCCCCACCGCCGCGTCGCCGCGCGTCTCGAGCGAGCGCGCGACATCGCGCAGGCGCGTCGCCTGCGCCTTCACCGGCCCGAAGTCGGCGACGAGCTTGAGGCTGTCGACCGTCACGCCGGCATTGGCGTCGTCGATGTGCTCCTCGATCGACTGCAGCTCGTCGAGCACGAACTGCCCGGTGTTGGAGTAGCGCAGCGGCAGCAGCTCGGCCTCGGCGAGGCGCAGCGCCACCCGGGACCACAACTCGGTCATCATCAGCGAGTAGGCGTAGCCCGGGTCGACGACGCGGTCCATGTACTCGAAGTCGTCGTACATCGAGTGGTAGGTGCCCTGCAGTCCCTCGGCGCGGATGTCGAGCGAGGCGATGCCGAGGTGGTGCTCGAAGGCGGTGTAGTCCGAGCCGCTGCCGAGCGGCGCCACGTTCATCTCGAACGGCCGCTCCGGCTCGCCGCGCCAGTGCCGCTCGCGGTTGAGACGCGCCCAGTCCGCCTTGCCGTCGGCGAAACCCTTGTCGGTCCAGGCGCGCAGCATCGACACGCCGCGCCCCGGATCCTGCACCTGGTCGAGCGCCTCGACCAGCAGGTCGCGCAGCGCGTGGCTGCCGTTGACGCGGAAGTCCCGGCCGGCGACCGCCACGTCGACGTTGACGTAGGCCGCCGCCCGGGCGGTCAGCTCGGCGTCGCGCCCCTCGCAGAACTCGGTCGAGCCCAGCAGCCCGTACTCCTCGCCGTCCCACGAGCACAGCATCAGCGTGCGGCGCGGGCGCCAGCCGCCCCTCGCCAGCTCGCCGATCCCGCGCGCCATCTCGAGCAGGCAGATGGTGCCGCTGTTGGGATCGACCGCGCCGAAGGTCCAGGCGTCGCGGTGGTTGCCGCACACGATCCACTGGTCGGGTGTCTCGCGGCCCTTGAGCGTCGCGACCACGTTCCAGATCGGGCGCACCGCGTAGTCCTGGCGCGACGCGAGGTGGAGCACCGCGGGACCGGGGCCGAGGTGGTAGGCGAGCGGCAGTCCCCCCTGCCAGGCGTCCGGCACCCGCGGCCCTTCGAGCGCGCGCAGGATCTTGAGCGCCTCGCCCCACGACAGCGGCAGCGAGGGGATGCGCGGGATCCCCTTGGCGTCCTTGGCGGCGAGGCGTTTGCCGCCGGCGCGCGAGCCCCAGCCGGGCGTGGTCGGATCGCCCGGGCCCTCGGACAGGAACTGGACGCTGCCGCGCTGGATCGCATCCTCGGGACGCGCCGGTCCGCGCGGGTAGGGATCGGCCTTCGCGAACCCGTCGTCGGCGGGATCGCTGTAGATGATGACCCCAGCCGCGCCGGCCTTCTCGGCGTTGCGCACCTTGAGGCCGCGAAAGATCTTGCCGTACCGGACCAGCGCGATCCGGCCGCGCACCTCGATGCCGAGCTCGGCGAGTTTCTTGAAATCGTCGACGTCGCCGTAGTTCGCGTACACCACGCCCGCGGTCACCTCGCCGCTGGCGCTGTAGCCGTGGAAGGCGTCGAACGCGCGCAGGCTGTAGGCATCCTTGTCCCACGGCACGCCGCGCTCGCGCAGCGCCAGGGTCTCACGCGCCGGCGCGACCAGCTCCAGGCGCGAGAGCGTCGGGTAGTTGAGGTAGACCGGCACCTCCTCGATGCGCGCGTCCCAGCCGTAGGCGGCGAGCCGCTCGCGCACGTATTCGGCGGTGGCGCGGTCGGCGGGGGTGCCGGCGACGTGCGGCTCGGCGGTCAGGATGCGCAGGTGGCGGCGCAGCGAGTCGGCTTTGAACACCCCGGCGACCGTCTTCTCGCGGACGAGCTCCTCGGCGTCCTCGCCGATGCTGAAGCCGATCATCGGGCGTGGGAAGTGGAAATGGACTTCCCCTTGGCGGTCACCCCGGTCGCGGATGGCCTCGCCCGCATCGGACGCCGCGCCGGCCGGGCGCGCCGCGAGAGCCAGAGCGATGAGCAGCGGGGCGACACGGAGCGGCGGACGCACGGGGGCCTCCTCAGGGATGCGGTCGGGCGCGGCGTGGTTGCGATCGCGCCGGTGCGAATGTCTGATCTAACGCGCGAAGCTGGTCGTGCGCGCGTCCAGCCACTGCACCCGGGTCTTGTACAGCTCGGGGTCGAGGCGCGACAGCGTCTCGAGGCGGTGGCGGTGGCAGCTCACGATCACGATCTGGTGGTGCTCGCCGAAGTGCTCGATCAGCAGCCGCATGCCGGCGCGGGCGCGGTCGTCGTCGCTGGTGGCGAACACGTCGTCGATCAGCAGCGGCAGCGGGTTCTCGGCCGACGACAGGTACTCGCTGATCGCGAGCCGGATCGCGAGGTAGAGCTGGTCGCGGGCGCCGGTCGACATCTGGCTCACCGCCTTGCCGCGCGCGAACTGCTGGCCGTTCCAGAGCTTGACCGAGAAGTCCAGATCCTCGCCGAAGCGCAGCTCCTCGACCCGTGCGCCCACCTGCTCGAGCAGCTCGGCGACCCGGCGGTTGAGGAACTCGGACCAGCGCTTGTGGGTGTCGAGCGCCAGCTCGCTGATCGCCGTGATGGCGGTCTCGATCGATCTCTTGAAGCGCCGCGCGCGTGCCAGCGCGCGATCGAAGCGCTCGATCTGCTGAAGCTTCTCGGGGTGGTCGGCCTCGTAGCGCCGGCACGCCGCGTCGACCCTGGCCTTGAGCTCGCCGCGCTGCTTCTGGATCTCCTCGAGCCGTTCCTGCAGCCGGCGGCTCTCGCGCTCGAGGTCGATCGGGGTGCGCGCCCGGGACGCTCCGCCCTTGCCGGCGCCGGTCTCGGCCTCGAACGCCAGGAGCTGGGCGGCCAGATCGTTGCGCTGGGCCTCGGGCATCACCCGCCGCTGTGCCGCCGGGATCAGCTCCTCCAGCAGCAGCCGGTGCCGCGCCTTGCCGCGCACCCGCTCGGCCAGCTCCCGCGCGTGCTCGGACCACGGCTTCTCGGGGTCGTACACCAGCCCCGCGGCCTGGAGGATGCGCAGCGCCTTGTCCTTGTGGCCCGCGACCTCGGCCGAGGACGAGCGCTTCTCGTCGCCCACCCAGGCCCAGTTCTTCTCCAGGCCGTCGATGCGCTCGCGCAGCCGCCACAGGGCGCGGATGTCGGCGGCGACGCGCTCGAGGTGGGCGGGCTCGGGCACTCCGCCGCCGAAGCGTTCGAGCAGCGCGCGCGAGTCCTCGAACACGGTGCGCCGCGCGGTCTCGAGCGTCACCAGCTGCTCCTGCGCGACCCGCACCGGCTGGCTCTGGTCGCTGACTCGCGAGTACTCGTTCCAGTCCCGCATCAGCTCGATCGGGTCGCGGAAGCCGAGCGAGCGCGCCAGCCCCCCCAGCGCGGTCTCGGTCTCGCCGCGTCGCGCGCGTAGCTGGCTGATCTGGCGCTGCGACTCGCTCAGCCGCCGCAGCGCCTCGGCGCGCTCGCGGCGCCGCAGCCCCGAGGCCGCCATCAGCAGCAGCACGCCGATGAAGATCAGGATCGAGCCGCCCGACAGCAGCGCCGCCCACAGCCGCTGCTCGGCGCCCAGCGCCACCAGCGCGCCGCCCGCGATCCCGGCGCCGAAGCCCAGCGCCACCAGCAGCCAGCCCGGCACGCGCAGGCCGCTGCGCTGGGTGTCGATCTCGCGCATCGCCTCGGTGCCCTCGGTGCGCTGGCTCTCCAGCCCGGCGAGGTCGCTCTGGTAGACCAGGCCGAGCTCGGACTGGTTGCGCAGCAGATGGAGGTTGGCGTCGTCGAGCCCGTCGAAGCGCTTGCGCAGCGTGCGCAGGCGCTCCTGATCGACGCCCTTGCCCGCCAGCTGCTCGCGCATGTCGCTGATCTCGGCGCGCCGGCGCCCGTCCTCGTCGGCGATGCGGCGCATCTCGGCGGCCAGCGCGATCAGCCGGTCCGCGTCGGAGCCGGCCGAGCTCTCGACGGTCTTGTACTTGTCGAGCTCCACCTCGAGCATCGAGCGCTCGCGCGCCTGCTCGTCGCGGTGGCGGGCCTCGAGCGCCTCGAGGTTGCGCTGGGCCTGCTCGAGCTGCCCGACGGTCTGGTTGAGATCGGCCTCGGAGTTCTCGGGCACGTGGGTGTCGGCCACAAGCTCGCGGGCTTCGGCCTCCAGCCTCTCGAGCTCGGCGCGACGCTCGGAGTCTTCCTCCAGCTTGGCCTTGAACTCGGCCGCCAGCGCGCCCTTGCGCTCGTCGCTGACCCGTGCCATTGACAGGCGGGCCTGGTTCTCCTCTTCGCCCAGGGCCGAGAGCTGCTCCAGCGGCCCGGCCACCTGCTCGAGCTCGTGCTCGAGGTTCTTGGCCTCGGTCTCGAGCAGGCCGCGCTTGGCTTCGAGGCGCTGGATCGCGTTGTCGATGGTCCCGGTGAAATCGAGCTCCCGGTCGTTGTACTTCTTGAGCGCGCCCTCCAGCAGCGCCACCGCCTCGGTGGCGTTGGTGTCGCCCCCGCGCGTGTCGGCGGCGTTCTCGAGCCGGGCCTGGAGCGTGTTGCCACGCCGCGCCTTCTCGTCGGGCGGCACCACGTGCTCGAGATCGGTGAGGCGCACGAACGCGCACTTCTCGAACTCTTCGGAGTCGATGCCCAGCAGCTTCTTGCCGATCGGGAACTCGTCCTTGCCCTCGAGGAACTGGGGGCTGATCTCCTGGCCGTGGCTGTTCCACACCTCGACCGTGCCGCGCGCCAGGTCGCGGCGCACGGTGTAGCGCTCGCCGCCGCTCTCCAGCTCGAGCTCGAGCTTGTAGTTGTCACCGCTCCATGGCCGCCAGCGCTCGAGCGGCGTGATGACCGGCCAGCGGCGCTTGTCGCCGTCGAGCCCGTAGAGCGCGGCGCCTACCGCGGCCAGCAGCGTCGACTTGCCGCGCTCGTTCTGATCGACGATCACCGTCACCTTGTCCGGATCGAAGGAGAATTCGCCCTTGAGCGCCCCGAAGCTGTCGACGCGCAGCCGCAGCAGCCTCATTCGCCCAGTTCCTCGTAGACCGGCATGACCTCGCCGAGCCGGAACGCGTCGAGCCCGTAGTAGAGCGCGCTCTCCAGCACCGCGCGCTCGGCCGGATCCTGCTCGGCCTGGATCTTGTCGAGCATGGCGCGCGCGAAGCGGGGCTCGGTCGCGGTGCTGGTGTCGGTCCGATAGGCGTCGAGGTCGTAGTCGGGGCGCACCGCCGTCAGGTTGATGCGCACGTAGAAGGCGCGCGCCCGCAGCTCGGGCCCGGGCGCGGCGTAGCGCACCCCCCTGGCCAGCCGGCCGCGCAGCCTCACCGTCACGATGTCCTGCTCGGCGGTGCCGGCCCTGTCCATCTCCTTCGCGACCCTGCGGTCGATCTGCTCGGCGGTGCCGCAGCCGGTGATGTCGGCCTCCAGCGCATGGACCGTGCGGCGGTCGAGCTCGACGAAGCTGACCGCGGTGCGGGTCGGTCCGTCGCCGTACTGGATCTCGACCTCGAGCGCGCCGTGCCTGCCGAGCTCGCTGGCGTCGAGCGCGATCGGCGCGCCGGAGTAGGCGAGGCGCACGCTGCCCATGCCGCCGTCGAGCTGCGAGGTGGTGTGGTAGTGGCCGACCGCGAGGTAGGAGAACGGCGAGCGCCGCACCTCGTCGTCGGAGAACGGCGCCACCAGCTTCTGTCCCGGCGGGCAGGCGCCCTCGCGCGAGCCGTGGAACAGCGCGATGTTGAGCGGCGCGCCGCGCACCGGCTTGACCTCGTCGACCAGTGCGGCGTCCAGCGGCCGTTCGGTCGAGGCGACGTTGGCGGTCGAGCAGCGCCCCCACACCGTGATGTCGTCGCGCCCCGGCAGCTGCTGGGGCGTCCAGTGCGCCGAGGTGAAGACGTGAACGTTCGAGGGCCAGGCGCCGGCGCGTGCCCTGAGCAGATGCGGGTTCCAGTAATGGCTGACCGGCGAGTAGGGATCGTGGTTGCCGGGAGCGATGAACACCGGCGGGCAGCCCGAGACCTCGAAGGCGCGCACCGCGAAGCCGAGGATGTCCGCGTCCACGCATTCCTGGTCGAACAGGTCGCCGGGCATCAGGATCGCGTCGACCCCGCGCTCGATCGCCTGCTGAATCGCGAGCTCGACGGCGCGCCGCTGATCCCTGCGCCGCTGCTCGCGCCGGTCGGTGGCGAGCCACCCGAACGGACGACCGAGATGGAAGTCGGAGACCTGCAGGAACCTGACTACGGCCATAGGCGGGTTGGACCCTCCCTTGGACCCTCGTCGGCGAGCGGGCGGCGCGCGCGGTCAGGGCGCGATGCGGACCGCAAGGTATCAGGAAGCTCAAGCCGGAGCAACGGGTTGAAGGCCGGGGCCGCCCTCTCTAGGATGACAGGAGGAGCCCTCCCTCATGACCGTACCCGCCGCCTCACCCGCCCCCGCGCTCGAGCCGCCCGAGCCGGACGCGACCGCCGCGAGGCTCGCGACACCGGAGCTGCGGGAAACGACGACCACGCTCATCGAGCGCCGGATCCGCTGGCCGGTCATCGCCGTGGTCGTGTTCCTCGCCATGCTCGCGGCACTGCTGGCGCTCGCCAGCTTCATCCTGTACGCGCCCGCCCCCGCGATCGTGGGGCTGCCCGACGACCCCGACGCGCAGGCCGCGCGCGCGCTGGTCGCCGGACTCACCCCGGTCGGTGGCGGCGCGCTGCGTTTCCAGTCGGCGCTGGTGGGCGCCGATCCCGACGCCCGCCCCCTCACCGCCGCCGATGCCGGGCGGCTGGAGCGCGCCGCCGGCATGATCGGGCGCGCGGGCACGCGCTTTCCCGGCGATGTGCGGCTCGCGGTCGCGGGCGCCGGCCTCGACCTGGCGCGCCGCCGGTACGCGCGCGCCGAGACCGGCTATCGCAACGCGCTCTACTTCGGCGCGCACGTCCCCGACGCCCGTCTCGGGCTCGGCGTCGTGCTCGCGCTCGAGGCCGAGGCCGAGAGCGACGTCAACCGCGCACGCGCGCTCGAGCTCCAGGCGATCGCCCAGTTCGCCGCGGTGCGCGAGGGCGAGGAGCCGTGGCTCGCGGCGCTCTACGATCGCGCGCTGCTGCTCGATCAGGTGGGGCGGAGCGCCGAGGCGCGGCGCTGGGCGCGGGTCTACCTGGCGCGCGATCCCGGCGGGCCGTGGGCCGGCAAGCTCGAGACGGCGCTCGGCCTCGCGCATTGAGACGCGGCGCCCATCGGGGCGCCGCCACCCTTCCCCTTCGAGGCCTCCATGGTCCGGGTCAAGATGCAGAACGTGAAGAATATCGTGCTCATCGCCCACGACAGCCGCAAGCGCGACCTGCTGGAGTGGGTCGAGTTCAACCACGACGTGCTGAAGGAGCACCGGCTGTTCGCGACCGGCACCACCGGGGCGCTGATCGCGCGCCGCGCCGGCCTCGAGGTGACGTGCTACAAGAGCGGGCCGCTGGGCGGTGACCAGCAGGTCGGCGCCCAGATCAGCGAGGGGGCGCTCGACATCCTGATCTTCTTCTGGGACCCGCTCGAGCCCCAGCCGCACGACCCCGACGTCAAGGCGCTGCTGCGCATCGCGGTGCTCTACAACATCCCCACCGCCTGCAACCGGGCGACCGCGGACTTCCTGGTCGCCGCCCCCCTGTTCCACGGCGAATACGAACGCCAGGTCGAGGACTACTCGACGATGCGGGCCGAGGTGGGGCGGGGGTTCGTGGGCGGGGAGTAGGCCCGCCGGGGCTCGAAGGTCCGGCGCGACACGCTCCGGGGGCGTGTTGGCTCAAGCCACTAAATGCCCTCAACTCGCCCCGGGGCGAGTTGAGGGCATTTAGTGTCCGGAGCGGCTTTGAGCCGGGTCGAGGGCCCATGTATTAAGGCCCGCATATACCTGGGGCGTGCTGGACGGCCCGAACTCAAGCGCCGGCCGTGACTTGCCGATAGCAGGGGCGAATCCTCGGTTCGTGGCCGGACCTGGAGAGATGTATGCCCCCCGCCCCACCGCACGCCGCGGCGGCCGACTCGGCTGCCCGGGACCCCGCCGCGCGCGCCGCCCGTGAGTGGCGCGTGGCGCTGGCCGCGATCCTCGCGCTGGGGATGTTCGCGCGCCTCCTCTATCTGTCGCAGGTCGCGGCACTGCCGTTCTTCGGGCAGCCGGTGGGCGACAGCGCCGCGCATCTCAAGCGCGCGGCCGAGATCGCCGCCGGCCAGTGGCTCCCCGCGCGGCCGTTCTACTACTGCAGCATCTTCTATCCCTACTTCCTCGCCGCCGCCCTGGCGCTCGGGCACGGCTCGCTGTGGGTGGTGTGCGCGATCCAGGTGTTCGCGGGCCTCGCGCTCGTCGCCCTGCTCTCCCTGGTGGCACGGCGGGTCTACGGCGACCGCGCCGGAATCGTGGCCGCGCTGATCGCCGCGCTCTATGGGCCGGCCGCGTTCTTCGAGTGCGACGTGCTGGGCGTGGTGTGGGGGCAGCTCGCGCTCGCGCTCGCGCTGATCGCGGCCCTGCGTTGGGCGGCGCCGCTCGAGCGAAGCGCGGCGCCGCGCGCCGCCTGGCTCGGGCTCGCCGGGCTCTCGCTCGGGCTCGCGGTGGTCGAGCGCCCCACGCTCCTCGTCGTGGCGCCGCTGCTCGCGCTCTGGTGCGTGGCCCAGGCGGGGCGCGCGGCGCTGCGCTCGCTCGCGCCGCTCGCCGCCGGCGTGGCGCTGCCGCTCGCCGCGGTGCTGGCGCTCAACGTCGCCGGCACCGGACAGTGGGTGCCGCTCACCACCTCGGCGGGGATCAACCTGAGCTTGAGCTACCACGACGGCGCGACCGGCACTTTCGATGAGCCCTGGGAGCGCTCATCGCCCGAGTTCGCGGCCCGCCACACCGAACCCGAGGAGGCGATGGTGGCCCGCGCTTCGGCCGAGACCGGGCGCGCGCTCACCCCGCAGCAGGCATCCACCTACTGGAGGGACCGCGCGCTCCAGTGGATCCGCGCGCATCCGCGCCAGGCGGCGGGGATCACGCTCGAGAAGGCGGCGCTGCTCCTCAACGGCACCGAAATACCGAATCACCTCGACTACGAGTTCATCCGCCGCCACGCCCGCGCGCTGTGGCTCATGCCGTTCGGCTTCGGCGGCGTGCTCGCCCTCGGGGTGCTGGGGCTCGCCGACTCGCAGCGCGACCCGCGGCGGCGAGCGGCGGCCTGGCTGCTGGCGCTGGTGAGCGGCGGGACGTTCGCCGGCATCCTGCCGTTCACGGTCGCCGACCGCTACCGCGTGACCATGGTGCCGGCGCTGATCGTCGCCGCTGGCGGCGGCGTGGCGGCGCTGGCCCGCATCGCGCGCGATCGCGCGGCGCGGGCCGACCGGGCGACCACGCTGGCCCTTGGCGCGGGTCTGGCGGCGGCGCTGATTGCCTCGCTGCCGCTGGTGCGTACCCTGGGCGCGCGCAACGAGTGGATGTTCGCCCAGGCCTACGAGCAGCGCGGCGATCTCAGGAACGCGATCGCCCACTACGAAGCGGCGGTGCGCGAGGACGGAAGCCGCGGTGAGTTGCTCAACAACCTGGCCATCGCCTACCGCGCCGCCGGCGACCGCGCGCGCGCCGAGGCCACGCTACGTCGCGCGATCGCCGCCGAGCCGCGGCTCGCCTACCCGCACAAGAACCTGGGCATGGCGCTGATCGTGCGTGGCGCCCCCGACTCGGCGCTCGCCGAGCTCGTAGAGGCCCAGCGCCTCGCTCCCGACGACGCCGAGACCGCGGGCGCGATCGGCGCGTTGCTCGCCGAGCGCGGCGATCGTGTCGGCGCGCGCGCCGCGTTCGAGCGCGCCCGCGCGCTCGCGCCCACCGATCCCCGGCTCGGCGCGCTGATCGAGCACTACGCGGCGGGGCTGCGCTGAGTCGTGGCTTTGTCGGGGCGCGGCGAGATCCTTCGCGACTATCGGGTCACGACACCGCGCGCGGAGAGCGTGCGACCCGCGCGCGAAAGCCGGATGACGTAGAGCCCAGGCGAAATCCCGGCGTCCGCTAAGCTCACCTGCTGCCGCCCGGCCGCGAGCGAGCCTACCTCGCGCGCGAGCACTTGGCGCCCGGCGACGTCGAACAGCTCGAGCCTCGCGGGGCTCGCATCCGGTAGCGTGAACGCGACCACCGGTGAACCCGCCGCGGGATTGGGCCGGAAGCCCTCCAGCGCCAGCGCGAGCGCCGGCACAACGACCCAGGTCTCGGCGCCAAACTGCTGCACGCCGGCCTCGAGGTAGCCCAGGCGATACGCATAGCGCTCGCCAGGGGAGACTGTGCGGTCCTCGTAGCGCAGGTGGCCGGTGCCGGTCGCGCTCACCCCGGCGAGCGAGAGCCAGTTGGTATGCTGCGTGCGGCGGTAGACGGTGGCCCGAAGCCCCGCGCGCGCCGCCGCGTACCAGTGCAGATCAACGACGTCCGCTTTCACCTCGGCCGTAACCAGCGACAGCAGCACCGGTGTGGGCCCGCTGGGCGTGTATCGCTGAGCGTAAATCCCCTGGCGACTAATGGACCCCTCGTGCCATACCACGATCGCTCCCCCCTGCCCGTCCTCGATGGCGCGAGGGTCGAACTGGCTGCTCGTCTGCGAAAGGCGGATGCCGAACGGCGGCCAACCCGGGGCGACCCCGCCGGTCGCAGTCAGGTGCTGGACGAAGTTGGGGTCACCGGTGTAATCCTCGCGCCGCCAGACCACGTAGGCCCCGCCTGCCCCGTCTGAGGCAATCGCAGGGTCGAACTCGTTCCCCGGCCCGGTGATGTCGCTCACCACCGTCCCGTTCGCGGCCCACCCCCGCGCGAGCGACCCGTCGGGGAGGATCCGCGCCGCGTAGATCTCGTACGGAGCCGTCGACGGGCGGTGATCGAACCAGGTGAGCAGCACGCCGCCCAGGCCGTCCGGCACCGCCTGGAGCCCGTCGCGATCCCCGATGGCGCTGCAGAGCAGCACGCCGCCGTCGGGCCAGCCTGGTGCCCTGACTCCCGAGAAGGAGATCGCTGGACGTAGTACTCGAGATCCGCGCCGGTCGAATTTACGGTCGAGCACCCGACGTAGAAGCCCCCGGCAGCATCTGGCGTCACGTGGGGTTTCGTTCGCCCTATGACGACCGGGAGGCCGTCGCCGGCCCAACCGGGAGCGGCAATCGCCTCCGCAAGCAGATGCTGCGCGTAAATGTCAACGTCTTGCCCTGCGGTTCCACCCCGACGCCCGTCGACCCACACCACAACCACGCCGCCCGATCCATCTGGGAGCACGCTTGGGCATGCCTTTGGGGTCTGAGTCTGGGTCACCGCCAAGCCATTGGGTGGCCACCCGGGCCCTACCGTTCCAGAAAACAGCAGGTGCTGAGCGTAAACGTCCGTCAAGCCCGTAGTGGGGTAGCTCCGCCAGTCCTCCCAAGCCAAATAAGCGCCGCCAAACCCATCAGGCCCGATCTCTCCGAAATCTTGCTCCGCCGAATCCCGCGTCGCTGGGACTCCGTTCGCCGCCCAGCCGGGAGGAATGGCCCCGCCGCTCTGAATGCGCCCCGCGTAAATGTCGGTTCTAGTTCCCAGACTCACCGGTGTCTCATCTCG
>Ga0306921_10000094_pt1 | contig 62034 bp, 50 predicted proteins | sample sta12Cox44000080_FD_203760 | JGI IMG/M metagenome (GOLD analysis project Ga0306921, IMG submission 203760) | Lab enrichment of tropical soil microbial communities from Luquillo Experimental Forest, Puerto Rico - statoxic.12C.oxic.44.000.080 (v2)... | ecosystem: Environmental > Terrestrial >... | reverse complement strand
CAGCCCATCGCAAACACCGGCGGCGATGGCGACGATGTTTTTCAGCGAGCCGCCGAGTTCGACGCCCACAATGTCATCGTTGGTGTATACGCGGAAGCGAGGATCGCTGAATTCCTTTTGCACGGTGGTTGCGAGTTCATTGTCTTTGGATGCGATCGTTAGCGCGGTGGGCTGGGTGAACGCAACTTCCCTGGCAAAGGTGGGACCGCTCAAAGCGCCAATGCGCGGGGCAAATGGCGATGGCGAACGGAGCAACACGTCAGTGACAACTTCGCTCATTCGCAGGAAGGTATCGTTCTCGATGCCCTTGGTCGCGCTGACGAAGAGCATGTCGGGGCGCAGATGGGGTGACATCGAGACGAATAAGTGGCGGGTATGGTGGGAAGGCATAACGCTGACGACGATCTCTGTGTCGCGCAGGGCTTCCGCCAAGCTATTTGTGGCTTCAACTGCGTGAGGAACAGGGCAGCCGGCGAGAAACAACTCGTTGACGTGATGGGCATTGATGCTCTGGCAAACCTCGGTTTCGTGTGCCCAGATGCGAACATGATGTCCGCCGTGACGTCCGAGGACGATAGCGATGGCAGTACCCCAAGCTCCTGCTCCAATGACGGCAATGCGACTCATGCGGCACTCGTCTTTCCACCGCCGAGGCGGTTTTCGTTGCCGGCCATGAGGCGGCGAATGTTGTCTTTGTGGCGAATGATGATCAACAGGGACGAAGCGGACATGAGAGCGAAAACGGTCGGGCTGCGGGTTTCAGGATTGAGCCACCAAGCAGCGATGGGAAAGACGGCTGAGCCCACCATACTTCCCAAGGAAACATAGCGTGTGATGGCGACGATTGCCACAAACAGCAACAGCGAGATTGCTACCGCTGCCGGGGCGATGCCCAGGAAAGCGCCGACGGCCGTGGCGACACCTTTGCCTCCCTTAAAGCGCAGCCAGAGGGGAAACATGTGTCCGACAATGGCGCAAAGTCCGGCGAGGGCAGCTAGCTGGTAAACAGAGTGCGCGCCCCAGTCGGGAACCTCTGTCGGATGATGTCCGGCAAAAAAAAATGCGTGCGCGACAGCGACATAGCCTTTCAGCGCATCGAGCAAGAGGGTTGTGATAGCAAGTCCTTTCGAGCCGGTGCGCGCGACGTTGGTCGCTCCGATATTGCCGCTGCCGGTGTGACGAACATCTTCGCCGCGGAAGATGCGGACGAGCAGATAACCGAACGGTATCGAACCGAGCAGGTAAGCGACAACGGCGATAATGAGTGCGTGAAGCAAGGGCCTTGTTCTTACCTCGCGGGCTAAAGCCCACTCAGTGTCCATGAAGAAATGGGCTGCACGGCACGGCTAAAAGCCGTGCCCATTCAATACATGTCTCTACTGCACGGCTGAAGCTGTGCTCCACCATCGAGCTTTGCAGTTGCAGAGCCAGTCAGCACAGTGGGAAGGACGCGCGCTTTTCGTAGCGCGCGCCCGCCGGCGACAGATAGCTCTCGTACAGACTGAACTCGTGCGCCGTCATTGTACCGAAGTCAGGCGGTGGCGACTTTTCCAACTGCTCGCGAACACCTTGCAGGCTGGGTGCCGCACGCTCGCCACGAACGGGGTGCGGCCGTCCACTGCCCACACGCGCGAGAGTGAGATGGGGGGTAAACAGGTCGTGGTCGCGCTCGAATTCCAAGGGCTGAAGAGCTCTTGCTAGGCTGTGCGCGAGCGTTTGCAGGTGTTCGTCGCCTTCGATACCGATCCAGAAGACGCGTGGCGACTTTGGAGTGGGGAAGAATCCCGCGCCATGAAAGGACAGAGTGACGGGAGAGGAATTTACTTTTCCGAGAGCATCGCGGATTTCGGCAAGCTTTTTCGTCTCACCGAGAAACTGGAGTGTGACGTGATAGGTTTCCGGGCCGACCCAGCGGACGCCAGGAGCAAGCCGACGGAGTTGGTCGCGAAACGCAGTGATGCGCTCGCGGATGTCTGGGTCGATATCGAGGGCAACAAAAAGGCGCATAGAGCTACAAGATTTCACCTCATGGGCTAAGTCCAATGTATTTTCAACCTCTAACGGCAGGACTGAAGTCCTGCCCGAGCAAAGCGGCGCGAAATCGACTTTTTCACGGGTCTGTACGGCCGTGCCCCTCCAGATGGCTACATCACCAACCTGCGCACCAGATCGAGCGCTTGCTGGCTGGCCCAGCGACGAATGCGTTCGCGATCGCCGGGAAAACGCCGCTCTACGACCTCTTGCCTGGCGCCATCAGTGGCGGCGATCCAAACGGTCCCTACTGGTTTCTCTTCTGTGCCGCCTGCAGGCCCAGCGATTCCAGTCACCCCGACACCGATATCAGCGTTACACATGGAACGGATGTTCTCCGCCATCGCAACCGCAACCTCTTTGCTCACAGCCCCGTGAGCTTCAATCATTAGCGGCGGTATATCTGCAAAGAGCGTCTTAAGATCGTTGGAGTACACAACAACTCCCCCCAGAAAGAAACGTGAGCTGCCCGGGACGGAAGTAATGCGCTCGGCCACCATGCCGCCGGTACAGGATTCAGCGACAGCGAGCTTGAGGTTGCGCATCTGCAGGAAATAGCCGACGATCTCCTCGAGGGACTCGCCGCAGGTAGAGAACACCGCGTCGTCGAGTTCGTCTTCCAGCTCGCCGGCGAGCCTATCCACAGCCGCCTGCGCTTCCTCAGGAGTGTGAGCAACGGCGCGAAGATGAAACTCGACCTGGCCTTGGCTGGCGAGGACCGTGGTCTGGACATTGGCATACCGCTTGTAGATCGGAGCCGTGCGCTGGTCGGCTGCCGATTCGGGCAACATCGCGGTTTTCAGTACCTTGGTTGCGATAGTTGATGGCGGGAGAACGTGGCGGAGGCGCGGGGCACACTCGTAACGCCAGAGTGCTTCCAACTCGTGCGGGGGCCCAGGCAAGAGGATGATAATTCGAGACTGTCGGTTGACAGCGATACGGAGATATTGACCGGAAGCGGTTCCACGCGGGTTCGGCATTACCTCAGCGCCCTGGAGAATGTCGGCTTGTTTCGCATTGTTGGGCGGCATCGGAATGCGCCGTTCCGCGAAGCGCTTGTACATGGCCGCAACGATCTCGTTGTCGCGCCGTAACTCGATGCCCAGCGCAGCCGCCACGCACTCGCGGGTGAGGTCGTCTTCGGTGGGACCGAGGCCGCCCGTGAAGAGGACGATATCGGAGCGCTCGATTGCGGAGCGCGCAACACTTACCAGATGATCGAAGTTATCGCCGACAATTGTCTTGAAGCCGACGACAACTCCTAGCTGGTTTAGCTGATTGATGAGGAATAAAGAATCGGTGTCCTGACGGAACGGAGTAAGCATCTCCGAGCCGACCGCGATGATTTCAGCGATCACGCGTTCAGTCTAGCATTGGGGGAAAGAGCGCTCGGCGTCTAGCGCGAGGGGATGATGTTTCGACCGGCGATGCCCCAGTCGAGGTGATGCAATCCGCTGGTGGTGGCGAGCACAGCTGCCTTGCCGGGAGAGAAAGCGATACCAACAAGGTTCTGGCCAGACACAACCAGCGACGGTTTACGGTCAGGGGTGATTTTGACGATGCCGCGCCGTCCGTGCAGGGAAGCGGCGACGTAGAGATTGCCCTTGGCGTCGAAGGCAAGTCCCTGGGGGCGGCCGAGGCCACGGTAGTACACGTCAACATGGCCGTGGGGATCGACTTGATAGACCGCATCGAAACTGGAGGTAGTCGGGCCGGTGACGTAGAGGAACCCGCTGTCGTCGAATGCGAGATGGTAGGCCGACACGCTGGCCTCTATGGTGGCGAAAACAAAAATCTGACGATCACGACCGATCTTGAAGATGGTCCCGCTGCGGTCGCCCACGTACAGGTTACCATCACGGTCGAAGGCAATTCCCGTGGCCACGCCCATGCCTTCCGCATACGAAGTGATAGCGCCGTTCTTGGCGACGCGGTATACCGTGCCATCGTAGCGCGAAGAAACATACAGGCTGCCATCGTGGCCGAGGGCGAGGCCGGTGGGATTCATCATCTCGACCACGAATGGCTTGGCGGTGTACGTGTCATCAATGCGATAAATTGCAACCGGTACTTTCTGCCCACGCGATCCCGAGAAGGTAACGTAAATGCTGCCAGCTTCATCGACCACCGGATTGGCGACAGGATGAAGGTTGTCGGCAATTGGCTCGGCGACGCTGATTTCACGAGGATTGCTACGATGGCCGTTGGCTGCCACCACAACGCTGCCCGAGGAGGCTCCATCGGGCACCCGCGCCACGATGAACTGATCGGAGCTCACAACGAGAGAAGCCGGCAAATCGCCGAACTGCACCGCCGGCCGGCGAAGGTCGCGAGGACGCAGTCCACGACCCAGAATTCTTACCTCGCCGCCGGGTAAAGCACACCGAGGCTCGATGGCGTCGATTTGCGGATTACCGTTCAAGTGCAGAACTGCCATGTGAGACCCTGCCGCTAATCCTAATCTTACTTCCTGTCATGGCGAAGCAACCAACAGGCTCAGTGCAACCAGCGAAAATGCAGCAGCAGTTGCAGCGTGACCAACCCGTACACGCCTGCTCCCAAGTCATCCACTACGATGCCGGTGCCCTGGGGAAGGTTTTCAAGAGCACGAATCGGTGGCGGCTTCAGGATGTCGAACGCACGGAAAAGTATAAAGCCCGCCAGCAGAGGCTTCCAGGCAATCGGTGCGGCGATAAGCGTCACAAGTTGGCCGGCCACCTCATCGATGACGACGTGCGAGGGATCTTTCTTGCCACAACCGCGCGCCTCAAGAGTTGCAGCCGGGATTCCGACGACGGTAACGGCGACGATAAGCGCCAGAATAATCGGTAGGTGAAGCGCATTGGGCATGCGGGCAGCCAATGCCCACCACAGCAGCGCGGCAGCCAGCGATCCCCACGTGCCCGGGCCAGGACGCAATCGTCCAACCGCGAAGAATGTCGCCACCAGCGTGGCCCAGCGGGGGGTGGCCGTCTTCGACCGGCTATCAGTTAGGCTTTTTGACAGGGGCATCGTAGTAGCTGGAATCGTCGGTTTCGGGATCGTTCAGCGGTGTGGAGATGATGTAGCCTCCGCTGGCCCACTTGCCCAGGTCGATCAGGCGGCAGCGCTCACTGCAAAAAGGGAACTCTGGGCCGCTGGCCAGCGCGAGCTTTTTGCAGGTCGGGCATCGCAGGGTTTTGCCACGCTTCTTCGCCATAGTCTGCTTATAAGATGCGCGCGACCAAGTCGTAGTCGTGTGCCTCGGTGATTTCGCAGCGGTAGAACTCGCCTTCGCGCACACACTCATGGTCACCGAAGTCGTTGACGTAAACTGTTCCATCTATTTCAGGTGCGTGCATTGCAGTGCGGCCCTCCCAGAGCATGTCTGTTTCCGCCGAAGGTCCTTCCATCAGCAGTTCAAATTGCCGCCCAACGAGGGCGCGCTTCTTGCGGCGGCTGATCTGCTTCTGAATCGACATGAGCTTCCTACGGCGGCGCTCGATCTCTTTGGGGAGTACTTTCTCGCCCAGCGCGTGAGATGCCGAGCCTTCTTCGTCGGAGTAGCCAAAAACGCCGAGCCAGTCGAATCGCGCCTGGCGCACGAAATCGCAGAGGATCTCGAAGTCCTCCGCCTTTTCGCCGGGAAAGCCGACGATGAAGGAGGTTCGCAAGGCCAGGTCGGGAATATGACGGCGCATCTTGTCAATCGATTTTAGGAAGATCTCGGCGCCCGCGCCGCGCTTCATGCTCTTCAGTACGGCAGGCGAAGCGTGCTGCAAAGGCACATCGATGTAGGAGCAGATCTTTTCGTGCGAGGCAATGGTCTCCAGAAGCTTACCGGTGATCTTGTTGGGATACGCGTACAGGAAACGAACCCACCGCAACTCTTCGATCCCCGCCAGCCGCTCGAGCAGAAGCGCCAGCCCGTCTTTGAGATCGAGGTCTTCGCCGTAACAGGTAGTATCTTGGCCGATGAGCGTGATTTCGCCCACACCCTGTGCTGCCAGATGCTGCGCTTCCGCGATCACGGACTCGAATCGCCGCGAGCGAAATTTGCCACGCAGCTGCGGGATGATGCAGAACGAGCAGGGATGATCGCAACCTTCGGCGATCTTGATGTAGGCGGAGTACTTGGGTGTGGCGAGCAGACGAGGTGTGTTCTCGTCGTAGAGGTAATTGGGCAGGTCGGCGATGGCGCCGTCCCAGCCCTTTTTGGAGAAGCGGCCTGACTGTTGGCGCGCGTTGCCCTCGGCACGAGAGTTCAGGATGACGAATGGACTTGACTCTATTTGCTGCGGCTGGATTCCCGCAGCGGAGAGAATTTGCTGCAACTCGCCGGTTCCAACGACGGCATCGACTTCCGGAATGTTCTTCTGGATTTCGTTGCGGTAACGCTCCACCAGGCAACCAGCGACGATCAGCTTTTTGGCCCGGCCGCTGCTTTTATGCTGCGCCATTTCGAGGATGGCATCGACGGATTCCTGCTGCGCCTTGTCAATAAACGAGCAGGTATTGACGACGATGATGTCTGCGTCTTCGGCTTTGGATGTGATCTGGGCACCGCCCTGCGAGAGCAGTCCCATCATGACCTCGCTGTCCACAAGGTTCTTGGGACAGCCGAGGCTCACGAATCCAACTTTTTGCCGGGCAGCCGGGCGCGCGACCGGCTTTTCGAGCGCGTCGAACAGGGCTACAGAATCGTACTTCGATGACATGGAATCCCTCTATTTTAGCATCCTTGCTGGCCTCACTTGAGCTTCCGGCGCAATTTGCAAGATGGTATGATGCAGTAGGTCGGGCGCTGGTCCCGCGCAACGCACCCTGTGAACCCCGCCAGGTCCGGAAGGAAGCAACGGTAACGGGTCAATGCTGTGTGCAGCGGTAAACTGGCGCCTGACTTATTTGGTATTTAGCAATTATTAGCTTTTAGTTTTCAGTCCCATTGGCTTACCGACCCGCTACTTCGCATGGACTTTCCCCAGCCCATCGTTGAGAATTAGCTTTCATTTTGTCCAGTAGTACGATCAACGGAGAATTTCGCTTTGTCGAATCCTACTCGCGCCAAGATTACAGCATTAGGTACCTACGTTCCCCCCCATATTCTGAGCAACCAAGATCTTGAAAGCATGGTCGAGACCACCGATCAGTGGATCGTCGAGCGGACGGGAATTCGCGAACGCCACATTGCGGATAAAGGCGTGGCCACCAGCGATCTGGCGGTGGAAGCGGTCAAGAAGCTGGTGGAGAGCCATCCCATTGATCTACAGCAAGTGGACCTAATCGTGGTCGGCACGGTGACGCCGGACATGATGTATCCCTCGACCGCGTGCCTAGTGCAGCACAAGCTGGGAATTGCCAACACGTGGGGCTTCGACGTATCAGCGGGGTGTTCGGGGTTTCTGTACTCACTGAATATTGGCGCGATGTTTATTGAGACCGGCAAATACAAAAAGGTCCTGGTGATCGGCAGTGATGTGAATTCGTCGATGGTGAATTACCAGGACCGCGCGGTATGCATCATCTTTGGCGATGGAGCGGGTGCGGTACTCTTGGAGCCGGCGGAAGAAGGCGAGGCGGGAATCATTGACCACGTGGCGCAAGTGGAAGGCGGCGGCGGGCAATATCTGTATATGCCGGGCGGCGGTAGTCTGAATCCGGCTTCGCACGAGACTGTGGATAAGAAAATGCATTACATCCATCAGGATGGGCAGCAGGTTTTCAAGTATGCGGTGAAGAAGATGGCGGAGATGACGCAGCGCATCTTGGAACGCAATCATCTGACCGGTGCGGACGTGGACTGCTTCATAGCGCATCAGGCCAATCGGCGTATCATCATGGCCACCGCTGATCGGCTTAAGATGCCCGAAGAGAAGGTTATCGTCAACATCGACCGCTACGGCAATACCACTGCGGGAACGATTCCGCTGGCCATGCAGACGGCCCTGGAAATTGGCAAGCTGAAAAAGGGCAACATGGTTCTGCTCGCGGCCGTGGGTGCCGGGTTCACGTCGGGAGCGACGCTGCTGAAGTGGGCATACTAGCGGTAAGCTAGGGAAGAGATCCTAGGTCTTCTTCCTAGGCTCGGTCATGCTCTCTGGATCGAGAATCTCGCGAATCTGTTCTTCACTCAGCCAGCCTTTTTCGCGGGCGATCTCAATAATCGTCTTGCCGGTTGCGATCGATTCTTTCGCGATCTCCGCTGCTCTCGCATAGCCGATGTATGGATTGAGCGCCGTCGCCAGCGATACCGTACTCTGCGCATAGAACTCGCAGCGCTTCTGGTTCGCCGTGATGCCTTTGACGCAGAACTCTGTTAATTGTCGCAGCATGTTTGTCATGATGGTGATGGCCATGAGAACGCTATAAGCCATGGTGGGCATCATGACGTTGAGTTCGAGCTGTCCGGCTTGCACGGCGAGCGCGACCGCCGTGTCATACCCGACGACTTGGAAAGACACCATCGCTGCCAACTCGGCCATCACGGGATTGATCTTGCCAGGCATGATCGATGAGCCCGGTTGCAAGGCGGGCAGGTTGATTTCGGCCAGACCTGTATTTGGCCCGGAAGCGAGCAGGCGAAGATCGTTGGAGATGCGAATGATCTCTAACGCAAGGTTGCGTAGCGCACCGCTCACCGCCGACATAGCCAGGTTCGACTGCATGGCGTAGCGCATGTCGTCTACCGCCTCGAGCTTTTCGCCGGAAATGCGTGCGAGATGAGCGACCGCTTTTTGGCGATACTCCGGATGCGTATTGATGCCCGTGCCAACCGCCGACCCACCGAGTCCAATTTCGCGTAAGAGCTCGCCCTGCTGCTCCAGTGCCCGCTGTGCTCGGCGGACGGCTGCAGCGTATGCCGTGAACTCCTGGCCCAAACGCATGGGAACCGCGTCCATCATGTGGGTGCGGCCGGACTTGAGAATGCTGTGAAACTCGTCCCCTTTGTTGTTGAGCTCGACCGCAAGTGTATCGAGCACGGCGTAGAGGCGCTCCAGTTCCAGGAGGGCGGCCAATCGCATGGCGGTAGGAAAGACATCGTTCGTGGATTGGCCGTAGTTCACGTGATCGTTGGGGTGAGCGTGCTGGTATTCGCCAAGGCGACCACCCAGCAGCTCGGAGGCGCGGTTGGCAATCACCTCGTTGGTATTCATGTGAAAGCTCACGCCAGCTCCGGCCTGGAAGACGTCCACAACGAAGTGCTCATGCCACTTGCCCTGCTGAATTTCGCGTGCTGCCGCGATAATGGCATCGGCGGTCTTTTCCTCGATCAGCCGCAGATCGAGGTTAGCTTCTGCGGCAGCTTCTTTGATCATGGCGATGGCGCGGATCAATGAGACATGTGCGCGCAGGCCGCTGATGGGATAGTTTTCGACCGCGCGGGCGGTTTGTATGCCGTAGTAGGCATCAGCGGGAACGTCTTTGAATCCGAGAGAGTCTTTTTCGGTGCGGGTGGACATAGCGGAGCCTCTAGCATTGTGATGACAGCGAAGGCTCCTTGGCTGCAATGCAGGAGCGCAACTCTGGATAGGTCAGGAGCTTAGGCCGATATCTCGACCAGGCTCGCGATCTTGGCCTGCCACTCTTTCGGACCGGAGTGGTGGACGGCGTTACCATTCGCATCTACAGCTACGGTCACTGGCATGTCTTCGACTTCGAACTCGTAGATAGCTTCCATGCCGAGGTCGTGGAAGCCAAGCACGCGCGACTTCTTGATCGCCTTCGAGACAAGGTACGCGGCGCCGCCCACAGCCATCAGGTAGACAGCCTTGTGGTCGCGTATGGCTTCAATCCCTGCCGGGCCTCGCTCGGCCTTTCCCACCATGCCGAGCAGTCCAGTGTGCTCCAGCATCTGGCGAGTGAACTTGTCCATGCGCGTTGCGGTGGTGGGACCCGCGGGTCCGACAACCTCGTCGCGCACGGGATCGACCGGACCAACGTAATAGATGAAACGATTCCTGAAATCCACCGGTAGCTTGTCGCCTTGGTTGAGCATGTCGGTCATGCGCTTGTGGGCGGCGTCGCGACCGGTGAGCAGCTTGCCGTTGAGCAACAGAACTTCGCCCGGCTTCCAGGTGGCGACTTCTTCTCGCGTCACAGTGTCGAGATTGACGCGGCGTGCGCCCGCACTTATCGGGTCATAAGTAAGCTGTGGCCAGTCTTCGATGGATGGCGGCTTCAGTGTCACTGCCCCCGAGCCGTCGAGCTGGAAGTGCGCATGGCGCGTCGCCGCGCAGTTGGGAATCATCGCAACCGGCAAGTTTGCCGCATGCGTGGGATATTCCTTCACCTTCACGTCAAGCACCGTGGTCAGCCCGCCGAGACCCTGCGCGCCGATGCCAAGGGCGTTCACCTTCTGATAGAGGTCCACGCGGAGCTTTTCGGCCTGCGTCTTGGGCTCGCGCTCCATCAGTTCCTGTATATCAATGGGCTCCATGAGTGCTTCTTTGGCCAGGGTCATGGCCTTCTCGGCGGTGCCGCCGATTCCAATACCCAGGATTCCGGGCGGACACCAACCCGCGCCCATTGTCGGAACCGTCTTTAGCACCCACTCTTCGATGGAGTCGGAGGGATTGAGCATGGCGAATTTCGATTTGGCCTCCGAGCCTCCGCCCTTGGCTGCGACGATCACTTCCAACGTATCGCCCGGAACGATGGTCATATTAATGACGGCGGGCGTGTTGTCCTGCGTGTTCTTGCGGGCGCTGAATGGCTCGGCGAGAATGCTGGCGCGTAGCTTGTTGTCAGGATGCAAGTAGGCGCGACGCACTCCTTCGTTCACCATATCCTCGACACTCATGGTGGCGTCCCATTGCACGTTCATGCCGATCTTTAGGAAGACAGTCACAATGCCGGTGTCCTGGCAGATCGGCCGATGGCCTTCGGCGCACATTCGCGAGTTGATCAGCAACTGAGCGATCGCATCCCGTGCAGCCGGGGACTGCTCTTTTTCGTAAGCGCGGGTCATCGCCTTGATGAAATCAACGGGATGGTAATAAGAGATGAATTGGAGCGCGTCAGCCACGCTCCGGATAAGGTCTTCCTGCTTGATGATGGTCATTGGGCCGCCTCGCGAGACGGGAGAAGGATTGAAGTACCCAACAGCATACAAAACCCGGGCGGCAAGAACCAGTCGCGCTTGAGCAAAGAGCGGGTATCCTACCGCTATGGACGTTTCCAACACCGACTCGAATCATTTTGACGTAATCGTCATCGGCGCCGGCCCAACAGGGTTGGCGTGCGGTATTGATGCTAAGCGCGCCGGCTTCAAGGTGACCAACGTCGATAAAGGCTGCCTGGTGAATTCCCTCTACCACTATCCCAGCAACATGACTTTTTTCACCACGCCTGAGCTGCTGGAGATCGGCGACATTCCGTTCGCCAGTCCCAACCAAAAGCCCACGCGCCCGGAGGCGCTGGAATATTACCGCAAGGTTGCCGAGCACTATGAGCTCGACGTGCGCCAGTACGAATCGGTCGAAAGGATTGGGGGATCGGATGGAGATTTCGTCGTTCGTACTATCGATCGTCACGGCCGCAACCGCGCTTATCATGGGCGCAAGCTGATTCTCGCCACCGGCTATTACGATCTTCCGAATTTCATGAATGTTCCGGGCGAAGCACTGCCCAAAGTTCTGCATTATTACCGCGAGCCGCATCCCTTCTTCAATCTCGACGTGCTGGTAGTAGGTGGGAAGAACTCCGCCGCCATTGCAGCGCTGGAGCTGTGGCGACACGGCGCGCGCGTGACCCTGGTACATCGCCGTGAGGCGATGAGCAGTTCTGTCAAGTATTGGATCAAGCCCGACATCGAGAATCGCATCAAAGCCGGACAGATCAAGGCTTACTTCGACAGCACGGTGAAGGAGATCACGCCCGACTACGCCATACTGAACACGCCCGAAGGCGAAGTGCGCTTGGCGAATGACTGGGTCTTCGCAATGACGGGCTATCATCCTGATTTCGAGTTCATCTGCAACCTCGGGTGCCGGCTGCGTGGTGATGACGACAAACGACCAGTGGTCAACCCGAAAACGCTGGAGAGCAGCGTACCGGGGATTTACCTGGCGGGAGTGATCGTGGCCGGCATGCGCACAAACGAAATTTTCATCGAGAACGGCCGTTTTCACGGTCAGCTCATTGCTGCCGATTTGAAAGACAGGTTAACGCCACAACCGACTACTGCGTAGCTCAAGTTTTGCGATAAACTCATACTGCTATTCCGCGAACTTCCATCCTAGGGCTTTGCACGAAACCGGAAATTCATTCGACACGGGTCTGTCGCTCGACCTGCGTCAGTAGGAATTCAAGGAGCTGAACATGAAGCAGGGGTCACATCGGGATCTGTCGAGAAGGGAACTGCTACGAGTCGGAGTGACCGCCACCGCTGGCTGCATTTTCGCCGGCGGTTTGAGTTCAATGTTTCCTGCCAATGCACAGGCGCAGTCTAAGCTAACGCCCAGTGCCGCGCTGGACGAGTTGGTGGCAGGCAACAAGCGCTTTATCTCCGGGCGCCTCACCGCCCACGAGCAAGACCTCGCCATTCTCAAGCAACATACCGAAGAAAAGCAGGAGCCCTTCGCCGCTGTGCTCTCTTGTGCTGATTCGCGCGTGCCGGTTGAGCTGGTCTTCGATCAGACCATCGGACACATCTTTGTAACACGTGTGGCCGGAAATCTGATCACGCCGGAAATCATCGGCAGCCTCGAATACGGTGCCGAAGTCGTTGGGACGAAAGTCATCTTGGTTATGGGGCACTCCAACTGCGGTGCCGTGAAAGCAACGATTCAGGGCAAAGCGGTGCCGGGCCAGATCAGCTCGCTGTTCCCTCATATCCAGCCTGCTGTTGATCAGGCAGGATCGAACCTGGAGGCTGCCACGCAAGCCAATGCGAAGATACAAGCCAAACTTCTGGCGCAGTCTTCAACTGTAATTTCCGGACTGGTGAAGTCAGGCAATCTGAAGGTCGTGGCAGGTTATTACGATCTCGGAACGGGTGTTGTGAAGATTCTGGAATAGGTTCGGCAATTTTTCGCCGCTCGACAAACCATCGGTTGCATTCTCTGATAGACTCTTGCGCGGGGTGAGGTCGTTCATCCTGCGCAGCGGGAACAGACCTCGCAACAGTAGTAGCTTGCCTTCCCAGGGGCCTGGTTTGCAGACGATTCGCCGAATCGGCGCTTCCGCAAATTGCCCCGCCGGCGTGGTTTGTCTACTGGCACAAATAAGTCTTACGAGCGGCAACGCTGGCACTCGAACAGCTTTGCCATGGAGGATCGCGATGGCTACAGCCGTTGGAACCGCACCAATCGACGCCCGGGTTGAAGACTTCATCAAAAAACCCCGGCCGATATTCATTAACAACCAGTGGGTGCCTGCCGCATCGGGCAAGACGTTTCCCACTTACAACCCCGCTACCGGCGAAGTGCTGGCCCAGGTGGCGGAAGGCGATAAGGAAGACATCAATCGTGCCGTGAAGGCAGCGCGCAGAGCCTTTGAGAATCCGGCATGGGCCGACATGCCGGCATCGCAGCGCGGACGCCTTATCTGGAAGCTCGCTGACCTGATGGAAGCGCGCGCCGAAGAATTTGCTCAGCTGGAAAGTCTCGACAACGGCAAGCCGCTCGCCATCGCGCGCGTGGCAGACGTGCCGCTCGCTGTTGACCTGTTCCGCTACATGGCGGGGTGGGCCACCAAGATTGAGGGCAATGCGATTCCGATTTCCGCCGGTACCAAGCGCACACAATATCTCGCCTACACCCGGCGCGAGCCCGTGGGGGTCGTTGGGCAGATTATCCCGTGGAATTTTCCGCTCCTGATGGCAGCGTGGAAGTTGGGTCCTGCGCTGGCGTGCGGTTGTTGCGTTGTGCTGAAGCCCGCGGAGCAGACTCCGCTGTCGGCGCTGCTTCTGGCCGAATTGACGGCGGAAGCTGGATTTCCCGAGGGGGTAGTCAATGTCGTGCCCGGTTATGGGGAAACAGCCGGCGCTGCGCTGGCGGCACATCCGGATGTTGATAAGATAGCCTTCACCGGCTCAACCGAGGTGGGCAAGCTGATCGTGCAGGCGGCTTCGGGCAACCTGAAGAAGGTCTCGCTTGAGCTGGGCGGAAAATCGCCCAACATCGTCTTCGACGATGCTGATATGCGCTCCACTGTTCCCGGCGCTGCCAGTGCCATCTTCTTCAATCACGGGCAGTGCTGTTGTGCTGGCTCCCGTCTCTACGTCGAAAAAGACATGTTTGATCAGGTGGTCGAAGGCGTCGCAGCACAGGCGAAGAAGATCAAGGTCGGCCCCGGCTTCGAGCCTGACACTAACATGGGCCCGCTGGTCTCGAAGGAGCAACTCGACCGTGTCTGCAACTATCTCGAGTCGGGCTTCAACGAAGGGGCAGAGGCGGTCGTTGGTGGCAAGAAGAAGGACGGCGCAGGCTACTTCGTCGAGCCGACGGTGCTGGTCAAGACCAATCCCAATATGAAGATCGTTCGGGAAGAGATCTTCGGCCCGGTCGTCACGGCTTCCCCATTCGCCGACCTCGACCAGCTAGTGGCTGAAGCCAACAACAGCGAGTATGGACTGGCTGCAGGCGTGTGGACAAAGGACATCAGCAAGGCCCACCGCATCGCCCATAAGCTGCGCGCCGGTACGGTGTGGATCAACTGCTACAACGTGTTCGACGCCGCATTGCCGTTCGGCGGATACAAGCAGTCCGGCTGGGGCCGCGAAATGGGCCACGAAGTGCTGGAGCTTTACACGGAAGTGAAGGCCGTCTGCGCCGCGATCTAGAACCCTCAGTCCGACGAGTCAGAGTGGGTGCCCCATCCGGCCATATTCTGGCCGGGTGGGGTTTTTCTTTGCGAGTTAATCTCCAATCACCGTCAGCTCCGGCTCTGTCGGCCATGCCACTGGCGCGGCGATGCTCTGCAAGGCAGGACGGAAGCCGTGCTGCGTCAATGTGACCACCTTCAGCTTTCTACCGTCCGCCGAATCCTCAACCCAGTTGTGCCGCTCGACGAAGGTCGGTGGCTCATACGTTATGCCCTGAGCTAGCCGTCGATCCTCGCGCTTCGAGGTCCATAACAGTATCGGACCGAGAGCGACGCGCACCAACTGCGCCCTCAATCCGAATTCAGCTTCGACCTCTAGGCGCAATTCGCGAATGCGGCCGGACACCGGCGCATTTGACTTCTTCAGTCGCTTCTCCATTGCCCACAACGCCGCGTTGTAGGTGGTGCATAGCTTGCGGGCTTCTTGCACGAACCGCGTACGCACGCGTTCTTCCGGATGGTCCTTATGCCGCATCCATCCCTGCAACAACGTATGACAAATACGAAACAGGCTCGGGCCATTCTGCTGGAAATCTTGGCGAAACGCCCCATCCAGCAACTCCTTCGACTGGTCACGCGATATTGCAGCATGCCGAAAGTTGAACTTGTATTGCCCGTGAATGTCCGCTAGCGCAACCTCCTTTAACATCCGACCTTGCGTATTCATCTGGTGATAAAGAGGAGTCCCGGGCACTGGTGTGTAAAGCATGAACTGATGGAAGTCGGTATTGTGCGATACCGCGTAGTCGAGGTCCTCGTGAATGTTCTCTGGTGTGTGGTGCTCCAGCCCGACAATCGTCGAGCCCAGAAGCTTGATGCCATGGCGGCGCAACTCATCCACGATAGCGCGGGTGTCGGCACCCCTGAGCTTTGCATAGGAAGAAAGCGGCGACTCCAGTCCTACCCAAATCCATGAGATGCCGAGCCGGACGAGTTCGTCCATAGTGTAGTAGCGAATCGCGTTGATCGACGAGAACACGTAAAGCGCCCAGCTCTTGCCGTGCTCCTCCATAAGCCGTAGCAATTGCAGCGCACGTGGCCGGTTCAGCAGAAAGTTCTCGTCCATTACGAAGAATGACCGCACTCCCATGCTGCGTTCCATGTGCTGCATCACCTCGAACAACTCGGCGCCGGAGTGGTAAAAGTGATAGGTCTTGCCTTTTCCCCCGAAAAAAGCCGACGTTGTGCAGAAATTGCAACCCATGGGGCAACCGACCGACGGAATGATAGTCGCTGCGGTATCGCGTGTTCTGTCGGGCACGCCGAGACCGAGGACTCGGAAGCCGAAGCCCGAAAGAATCTCTGGGTGCACAATGGGAGTGGCAGGATCTTCGCCAAGAAAGCGCCGCATCCAGGCGATACCTTCGCCTCGTACAACGTGGTCAGCGTCGATCAGGTCTTCGATGCCGGGAGTTCCCGCCACGTGCCCGCCCACCACAATCGTCGAAGGCGGCGACAGCATACGCACGCGCCGGCACATCTCCCGCACTTTGCCGAAGTTCGGAATGATTCCTGAAATTCCCACGATGTCGTAACGATGCGAAGTCAGCTCTTGCTCGAATCTTGCGAGGGTAGGGAAGTCAAGCAGTGTACTGGGCGCAGAGATGTTCTGCTGAATCATCATCAGTCCCCACGAGCGATGGAACATGCGCAGCGAGAAGCTGCCTTGCTCTCGGGTGACTTGATTGTGATACAGCTCCATCGGATTGATGGCGCGGCTGCCGAACTCGTCGTCTTGTGCGTAAGGTCCGAATACAGAGGTGAGAAGAACTCTGGCGCGTGTACTTTTGGGATAAACAGGAAAACAATCGAGGCCCGTGGCAACCATGACCTCATGGTAGAAATCGCGCGCGGTGAGGTATGTGATATAGGCGTAGCCCGGGTGGAAATGACAGAAGTATTACATTCCCGTGCCCTGCGCCAAGCTTTCGTGAAATAGGCAAAGAAAAAAGGGCAGGACATGTGTCTCCTGCCCTGGAACGGAAGGTAGCTTAACTACTGCGCCGGGGATGGCGACGCATTGGTTCCGTTCCCAATCTTCTGAATGTGCTGGTTGATGCGATTAATCTGCTGAGTGCGCAGCTGCTCGGCTTGGGCCTGCTGGTCTGTGGTCAGCACCTGAGTGTAGATCTGGTGCGCCACCTTCTCACGATTGGCGATCATTGCCGCGTGCAACTGTCCTGCCTGCAGAGCCAGCGCTTGGATCTTCGACTCTTCGTACTGGCCGTTGGCCGTCGCCGCCAGCAATGCCGCGCGGTTCTGCTGCATCTGTATAAACAACGGCTTCATGTTGGCGCGGTTCGCCTGCATGATCTCCTTCACCTGGGCCTTCTGCGCATCCGTCAGGTTCAGCTCATGCAGAGCCAAACCCATTCCCATTCCGTGCCCCGGGCCACCCCAACCTTTTTGCGATCCGCCTTCCGGGCCTTGCGCATTCGCCACCAGCGCCCCACCACACAGCAGCAATGCCATCAGACTTACTGCCAAATACTTCTTCATGCTTTCAACTCCTTCTGATCTGGACAGCTTTTACTTGTCGATACTACAAACACGGAACGCGACGAATCCGCCGTGAAGTCCAGTTACGCAGAGTAAAGAATTGTGATTGCCACTGCGCCTACCAGATATGTCGAGCGACATGAAGCGTTGTGTCTTCGTATCCAGTTCCGCGTAGTCGGAATGAAAGTTCCCAAAACAAAGTTGCCGAAAGAGTTCTGCAGGTTGCTACTCCGCAATCTGGCATGTAAGTGGAGAATTCCAGACCGGCGCGTCGACTGACTTGCTTTCTACGCCTAAAGTTGTAGGAAGCCCAACGAAATCGCGTCAGAATTTGTGTATCTGTAACAGATTAAATTCCTTTGTTCGTTTCCCAGGCAGTGTTTCCGCCCCCCGATCACATCCGGTTTGTGCGTAACGTCACATCGCTCAGTGAGTTATGTCCGTTCGATTGTGGTTGGACGACACCTACAGTTCGGTCTAAGACTCAAAAACTCAGAGCGAAAGTAGCGGGTTGCCTAGCTGTTCGGGACCTTCGTATCTGCCCAAAACTGCGCTCATTATGGAGGCAAAAGTGCGAGAGACTCTCCGGTCATTCCGAGTGCCAACTCTACTGGCAGCTTGTCTGTTCGCCAACGGGTTGCTGCACGCCCAATCAACCTCGTCTGAACTGAAAGAACTGAAAGATGCGATCGCTGCCCAGCAGCAGCAGATTCAGCAATTACAACAGCAGGTGCAGTCACGCGATGCGGCCATCCAGCAACTGCAACAGCAGGTTGGGCAGGCACAAGCGGCGGCAAGCCAGGCTCAAGCCACCGCTCAATCCGCGGTGAGCGGTGAACAGAAGGAAACTCAGCTTACCGCTGAGGAGTACGGCAAGTTGCAGCATGAAGTCACCGATCTCAAAGCTGTCTCAACTAGCACGGCTGAGGGCTTGCAGGCCACGCAAAAGCGGGTGAGCGACCTGGAGAGTCCTCTGGCCATTCACTACAAGGGTGTCACCATTACTCCGGGTGGGTTCCTGGCGGCTGAAACCGTGTGGCGCCCGCACGCCACGTTCTCCGACATCAACACGCCGCTCAACTTGATTCCGTTCTCAGGAGCCGCGCAGGCTCGTTTCTCCGAATTCTATGGATCGGGTCGCCAGACAAGACTAACGCTTTTGGCCCAGGGCAAGTGGGGCACTACGAACCTGACCGGCTACATCGAGACCGACTTCCTTGGTGCCGGCGTCACCTCCAACAACAACCAGAGCAACAGCTATGTGTTGCGGCAACGTCAACTTTGGGCGTCGGCCGCGTTGCAGAATGGCTGGACCTTCAGCGGGGGGCAGATGTGGAGCTTGGTGACGGAGACTCGCAAAGGTCTTGATAACCGCACCGAAGCTTTGCCGATGCAGATTGACGCACAGTACACTGCGGGCTTCAGTTGGGCTCGACAATATGCCTTCCGTGCGGCCAAGAATTTCAACAACAAGGTGTGGCTGGGTGCATCGGTGGAAAATGCACAGACCCTACTCACAGTATCTGGCGCACCGACGTTCGCACCCTCCCCCTGCCCCAACGGTTCGACCTTGGTATCAGACAGCAAGAGCCCAACCGGATTCGCTGCAACCTGCACGGCTTTCAACGGATTTCTCATCGGCGGTCCCGGAACTCTGGGAGGCTTGTACAACAACCAGGCGAATTACTCTTCCAACGTTTCGCCCGATTTCGTTGCGAAGGTGGCGTTCGAGCCTGGCTTTGGTCACTACGAGGTGTTCGGCGTGGCCAGTGCATTTCGCAACCGAATCTATCCCAACTTGTCTGCGCTGAACCCAGTTACGGGATTGCCTGATCCATCGGCCAAGGGAGCCTACAACCAGACCATCTGGGGCGGTGGTTGGGGTGCCAATGCGCGCTGGCTGTTCTACCAGAAGCACATCGAAGTGGGGTTGCACGGCTTGGGTGGGAAGGGTGTAGGCCGCTATGGCGATTCCAGCTTACCCGACGTTACCGTCAATCCTGCGGGCCAGGAGAAAGCTCTGCCTTCCTATCAGGTTTTGGCCACGCTGGAATGGCACTCGCCGCACTGGGATGTTTACGGCTACGGCGGTGGCGAGTATGTCGGAAAGACTTGGTACGGAACCAAGCCGGGAGGCTTCGGTCCGGTCGGCTACGGCTCGCCTCTCTTCAACAACAACGGCTGTGGCACGGAAACCCTGCCCACCAGCACAACCGGTTATGGTCCCGGCGCATTGGGCAGTTGCGTAGGTCAAACCCGGACGGTGGTCGAAGGGACCACAGGCTTCTGGTACAAGCCATACAACGGACCGAAGGGGCGCGTCCAAATAGGGTTGCAGTATTCCTATTTGACCCGGGAAGCCTGGATCGGCTATGGCGGTATCTTCCCGAAGCCTCCGGCGGTCATTCCCGCAAAGACCACATTGCAGCCGGAAGCCATCGAGAATATGTGGTTTACCTCGTTCCGATATTACCTGCCGTAGCCCGGCAAGCGGTCCGACGCAGCGCGGTGGTGAGTGCGAACTCACCACCTCTTTTTCGTGTGCAGGACTGTAGAAGTCGCTCCCGGCTACAGAAAAATTGACTCTGGAAAGCACTCGCGCATCTACTGTTCTGGGAGGGGGCGATGATCTGGCGTTCCGGGTTTGTGCTGAGCGCATTACTGGTCTTCTTGTTCTTGAGCGGCTTCGCGCAGCAACAGCTTCCACCAGGCACTGTCCTTCCAGTAATGGCAGGCAAGTCTCTCGATTCCCTCAAAGCCAAGCCCGGAGAACCAATCACTGGTAGGTTGATGCAGGATGTCGTGCTTGCTTCCGGCGAACGCATTCGCGCTGGGGCCAAGCTTGCGGGCCAGGTAGTGGAATCCTCGCCCAACAGTTCTACCGGACAAGTCCGCCTCTTGGTTCGCTTCGATCACCTGATTACCCGCGGCAAACACTACTCCATCACTACGAGTCTTCGGTCTCTGGCTTCGATGCAGGACGTCTTCAATGCCCAACTCCCAACCGGCACCTTCGCTGAGTACGGCACCTCCATCAGCGACTGGACAACCGTGCAGGTCGGAGGCGCAGCCGTTTATCTGGGCGACGCCACCGTGCGGGATGGCATGAACGTTATAGGTCAGGCACCCGGGTATGGGATTACTCGCGCGAAGCTCATCGCCGCTCCCCAGCGAGGATGCGTCGCCAAGCTCGGAGAGAGCACCGACGAACAGTCGCTTTGGGTTTTCTCACCCTGGGCCTGCGGCACCTACGGTTTCGAGGACCTTGCTATCACTCATCACGGAACCACGCCGCCGGTAGGCGTCATTGAGTTGACTGCACCCAGAGCCTTTCGCATCCTCGGGGGCAGCGGATGGTTGTTGCTGGTAATACCCTCGGATTCCTGGGCTGGCAACGCAGCCGGTTATTGATCTTCGTTCGCCGAATCTGACCGCCGATCGGGTAATGCGTCACCAATCTGTGTGAGCCACATCGATCCCACAAAACTGTGGCTAACGTAGAGTTTCACGCGTATCATTCTCGCCGTAATTCTGGCCGCGCAAATCGATGTGGTTTTGAAGTCTGTCAGGAGGCACACGCATGGCAGTTTCCGCTCAAGCCACAAAGCCGTCGACTCCCACTTCGTTCGCATGGATCAGCCTCATCTTCACAGTTGTCGCCGTCATGGTTGCAATTGTCATTCTGCATTTGGCCGAGGTTCCTTCCTCCTGGCAGCAGCAATACGATCCGACCGGGCATTGGTGGCTTTCCACATTGATCGCTTCGTTGCCGGTGATTGTGCTTCTCGGCGCGCTCGCCTTCGGACACATCAAGGCCCACTATGCCGCGCTCGCCGGACTGATCACCGCTTTGCTGGTTGCGGTACTAGGATTCGGCATGCCGGCACGAATGGCCGCCTCGACGGCCATTTACGGCCTTGCCTACGGTTTGTTTCCCATCGGTTGGATCGTGCTGAATGTCATCTTTCTCTATCAGCTCACCGTCGAAGCCGGTCGCTTCGAAGTGCTGAAGCACAGCATGACTGGCATCACACAGGACCGCCGGTTGCAATTATTGCTGATCGCCTTCAGCTTCGGAGCGTTCTTCGAAGGCGCATCAGGATTTGGAACACCCGTCGCCGTTACTGCCGCGTTGCTCATCGGCCTGGGCTTCGGTCCACTACAAGCTTCCGGTTTGTCGCTGATCGCCAACACCGCACCAGTCGCCTACGGTGCTTTGGGGACGCCGATCATCGCACTGGCCGGAGTCACCGGATTCAGCGAATTCACTCTCGGCGCTATGGCCGGACGAATTCTCCCTTGGTTCTCAGTAATCGTGCCCTTCTGGCTGATCTGGGCCTTTGTCGGCTTTTCCGAGATGATCGAGATCTGGCCGGCAATTCTCGTCGCTGGAGCGACATTTGCTACCTCGCAATATTTCGTTTCCAACCACCACGGCCCGTGGCTGGTGGATGTAATCTCAGCCATCATCTCAATGATTTGCCTCATCGCCTTCCTAATGGTCTGGCATCCGAAGCGCATCTGGACTTTTGAAGGTGAAGAAGCTAAGACCGAGCGGCGCGCGGCACACGGATACAGCCGCGGCGAAGTCGCGCGCGCCTGGTTGCCTTGGTTGATCCTGAGCGTCATCGTTTTCTGCTGGGGAACCGTGACTGGCAAGAAGATCATGAACACACCGGAGAAGGTCTTTACCTCGATGGCGACCTGGAGCACTCCGCCCAGCAAGATCACTGCTCCTGCATTCCCCGTGCATGGTCTGCACAGGCTGGTGGAGCGGGTGCCTCCAGTGGTTGCCAAGAACGCTAAGGAACCAGCGGTATTCACCTTCAACTGGCTCAGTGCAACAGGCACCGGCATCTGCATCGCTGGAGTCATTGCTGGTTTCATCATGGGCTTTAACATCGTTCAGATCTTCAAGATTTACTTGAAGACCATTGCCCGCGTGCGCTTTTCGCTGCTCACCATCTCCGCCATGATGGCCATCGGCTTCCTCACTCGTTACGGAGGCCTGGATGCAACCATGGGCTTGGCCTTCGCGCGCACCGGACATTTCTACCCCTTCTTCGGAACACTGCTGGGCTGGCTGGGCGTGGCGTTGACCGGCTCTGACACCGCGTCGAACGTGCTCTTCGGCAGCCTGCAAAAGATCTCGGCGCAGCAGGTCGGTGTGTCCCCTGTGCTAATGGCCGCTGCCAACAGCACCGGAGGAGTGATGGGCAAGATGATCGACGCGCAGAGCATCGTGGTGGCTTCTACTGCCACAGAGTGGTATGGCCGCGAAGGAGACATCCTGCGCTATGTCTTCTTCCACAGCATTGCGCTGGCGTGTCTGGTCGGCATACTGGTCTTCCTGATGGCCTACGTGCCGCCGTTCACCCATTTGGTGGTGCAATAGCGCGATGAATTTGTTCGCCACAGAGAACACGGAGGATACAGGCACTGTGATCGACGCCGCGCAACCCGATGCCGACGAGCGATTACATGCGTTGGAGGCGGAACTGGCGCGGGGCATCCTCAACCTTAAAGTAAAGCTTGAAGCCGATACGGCCTTGCGCGAGCGCGTGCGCAGCAGGTTAAAGCCAGACACCCTGAGGGCAGCTACTCCAGCAGTCCGCACCTGCGAGATCGGCATGACCCGCGCCACGGGCCAGATCTATCGTTCGTATATTGGAACGAGCGACACGCTAGGCTCCTTTACCGACCTCCGCAAGGTCGCGAATCCAGAAAAGGCAGAAGTGGCAGCGCGGTGGGTAGGAAAGAGTGAAAGCCTTCCTTAGGAAAGTAACCAGAGTTTTCCCTGTTTTCGAAAAGCTCGATTCGAGGTTTGTTCACACGTTTTATCCCACCCTTTGCCACAAAGGCGCAAAGGACCGCTACCCGCTGAGGTCAAGGCGCATCATAGTCAAAAGGACCGATGCCGACCAAGACGAGAAACACGAAAACCAGCTTAAGGCGGAAGAAGCAGAGTTCACGAAAGACCCGTACAACCGCCTCTTTGAGAGGCAAGCCTGTCCGCCGCTGGTCCGCCAGTGTGCACACGGAAGCGACGTTTCCCCCCGAGGGATTGTTCACCAAAGACGCGGCGACGATTGCGAAGAACCTAGCCTCGAAGAAGACGTCGCCGAAGGGACCGGCATCAGGCATGAGGATGTTGAACTTCTACATCAACCGCGCGGGGCGCAATCTGCCGGCTTCGCGCCAGAAGGAATTGGAGAGGGCGAAATCGATTCTATCGGAGATCATCGCGAAGAAACTCGACAAGAAAGCCGGAACATCTCATTAGATACAGAGAAAAGACCCGCCCAAGCCTCGCCTGAACGGGGCACCCGGCACCCGGCGAGGAGCGAATTGGGGTTTCTATAGCGCGGTCACTCGCGATCGGGTGGCAAAAAAAGAAGAAGCAAGTAAGACCAACAACAGTCCGTTAACAGCCACCACTTGCGAAGCGGTAAAAGGCGGCACTAGCCAGCCTGAAACCAGATTGCCGAGGGGCATGCCGCCTCGGAAGGCTGCGTTATAGACACTCATCACGCGTCCCCGCATGTCGTCGGTGGTGATGAGTTGCACCAGCGAGGTCACGGTCGCGAACACGGTCATCATGGCGAAGCCGACCAGCAGCACCACAGCGTAACTGAGCAAGAGCGAGCGTGAGACGGCGAAGGCGGTAATGGCTCCGCCCAGGCAGATCATCATGAGGACCGCTATGCGTCCTTTGTGGCGGAAGTTGCCCAGGCTGGCGATGACCAGAGAGCCGCAAATCGAGCCGATGCCCATGAAGCTGGAAAGCCATCCGAAGATTTCCGGGCCGCGGCGAAAGATGTCCTTCACAAACACAGGGAAGAAGGTGCGCAAGGGCATGCTCAGCGCCGTCATGCAAAATGCCAGCACGATGAGCGCTTCCATCGAGCCCTGCCGCTTCACGAACTGAATGCCCTGCTTGAAACTGCTGAGCATCGAGTCGTTGGTTTTTGGCGGCAGGAAACGCGAGGTAATCGCGGTTAGCGCCGCGATCGGCGCGAGAAAGGAAATGGTGTTGAGCCCGAAGCACCAGGCTTCGCCCAGGCGTGCTAGCGTTATGCCGCCTAGCGCTGGACCAACCGCCACGGCGAGATTGAACTGAATGGAGTTCAACGCGATCGCATTCGGCATGTCCTCGCGGTCGACGAGGGTCGGGATTAGCGCCGAGTAGGCGGGGCCTCCGAATGCCTGGGCGAATCCCGATAAGAGCGAGAGGCAAAGAATCGGCCAGACATGGTTCAACCCGCCGACCACGAGCAAGGTGAGCGTACCCGCGCTGGCCAACTGTATGTACTGCGATGCGAGAAGTATGCGCCGGCGCTCAACGCGGTCGGCGACGACGCCGCCCAGCAGGGAAAGGAGAAAAATAGGAATGCCGCCGAGAAACTGGTCGAGGGCTAGGAGGAACGCCGAATGGCTGAGCCTGTAAATGATCCAACCCTGGGCAACGATTTGCATCCAGGTGCCGATGCTAGAAGTACAGGCGCCCACCCACATGAGGCGGAAATCGCGGTATTCAAACGCCTTGAAGGTCCTGCGGACTGTCGTTTCCACCACCGCGGTCGCCACCCGAAAGCACCTCCCGTACAGTATCAGAATGGACGGACGAGTGGGGATTGTGGAAGCCTTTGCACAGAAGTTTTCACAACTTGTCACAACCTGTAACAAAGATCACCGCTGAGCAGCCGGAACCTGAAGGTCCGTATGGCAAAGGCTGACGCGTACGCACAAGCAATATTTGTGCAGCTGCAAACGTGTATAGCGCAGGTGATTGGGCGGCTCGGCGAGTGTCGGCGAATGTGACGAAACGACTGGCCTTTAGTGTAACTGGCCTTTCAGTGAGATAAATGGCAAAAAATATGGAACGGGCGGCGGGCAAGCACTGAGGGTTCTAAGGAGGCCGCCGAAAACGGAAAACTCCCCCTCCTGGAGTGCGCGGCCAAGAAGTGTTCTGCTGCCAATCTGCAAAGCATCAGACGGCACGATAGCCGGCGTTGACTTGAAACGAAGCAGCGATCTTGAGGAACGGATAGAAAAGCGACCAGCTAAATCGTAGTCCGCCGTATCGGTTCTTTATCAAAAGCTGCCGCCACAGGGCTCCGGTCTGGGTTCTCCAGTTTACCTCCGGGCTTTTACGTCCGGGGCTAACTACGCCGGCCGCCGCTGCGCGGCTCGCCCTTCGCAATTGCAAAAGTTGAATGACACGACAAATCCAAGCGCCTAGGAGCTCTGGCACCGGATTGCGCTTTTGCTGATCCAGGCAAATGCATGATATTCTCGAAGATGTATCAACATACGACTAAACAGAGTAGGAGCGCACCCGAAGCAGTGTTAGCACGAGAGAAAAAAACCGCCCTGATCAACCAGTACCGCACTCATGACACCGACACCGGTTCCCCCGAGGTCCAGATCGCCATCCTGAGTGAGCGTATTGGTGAGCTGACGGAGCATTTCAAGACGCATAAGAAGGACCATGCCTCCCGGCGCGGCCTTCTCATGATGGTCAGCAAGCGTCGCGGCTTGCTTGACTACCTCAGAAAGCACGATACCGAGCGCTACAAAGAGGTCATTCAGAAACTCGGCATCCGCAAGTAGGCGGTTGCTGCCCTGAAACACAGCTCTGCCAGCGTTTTATGCGTCACGGTTACGCTGCCCGCGTCCTGGTGCGCTGGCAGGGGACGACGGTTTTTCAGTTCGACTCGCGAGCATCCTCTCGGTATTAGCCTTTGACGGCTGACATGAATTCCATTTCTCCGATCCCGCTGCGGCCCCGGCTTTCAGGAACATCGGATTATCGCATGCCTAAGAACCCGAAGCATCGCGGCCCGATCGGATCCCATCGGTTGCGTTCTCCACGGAAGGAAGATAGATGAAATACGAAGTTACCGTTCAACTCCACGGCGGAAAATCGATTCACTTTGAGACCGGCAAGTTGGCTAAGCAGGCCCACGGTTCCAGCATAGTCCGAATTGGAGACAACGTCGTTTTGGCCACCGCCTGCGCCAACGCAGAGCCCCGAGAGGGTGTCGATTTTTTCCCCCTCACGGTCGATTACCGCGAGTACACCTATGCCGCCGGCAGGATTCCCGGGGGATTCATTAAGCGCGAAGGGCGTCCTAGCGAGCGCGAGATTCTCACCAGCCGGCAGATTGATCGTCCGATTCGCCCGCTGTTTCCCGAGGGCTTCCGCTGCGAGACCCAGGTCATCGCCATGGTGTTGTCGGCCGACACGACCAATGATCCTGATGTTGCCGGCATCAACGGCGCCTCGGTCGCCTTGAGCGTCTCCGATATTCCCTTCCACGGACCGGTTGGCGCGGTGCGCGTCGGCCAGGTGAACGGCGAGTTTGTTATTAATCCGACCTACGAAGAGCAGCGGGAAGGCACGCTGAACCTGATGGTCGTGGGCACATTGGACGGCATCGTGATGATCGAGTCAGGCTCGAAAGAAGTGTCGGAAGACACGGTTGTGCGAGCCATTGAATTCGGCCACGACGAGATTAAGAAGATCTGCGCTGCAATTAACGAGCTGGCGCAGAAGGCAGGCAAGCCAAAGCGCACGGTAGAGCCGGTGGTGATTGACGAGGCTTACATCGCGCAGTTGCGCAACAAGATTGGCGCCCAGTTAGCTGACGCGGTCGACACCCAGAAGTATCCGAAGGCCGAAAGCTACGCCAAGATCAAGACTCTCAAGGATGAAGTGAAGAGCGCGATCCCGGAAGAAGACGAGGAGGGCCGCAAGAAGGCCGGTCACTACTTCGACATCCTGCGCGAGCGCCTCTTCCGCGAGCAGGTGATCAACGATCGGCGCCGTCCCGACGGACGTGCTTTCGATCAGATTCGCGATATCTGGATTGAAGTCAGCGTGCTGCCTCGGACGCACGGATCTTCGATCTTCACCCGCGGCGAAACTCAAGCATTGGTTACTACCACACTCGGCACTGCCGATGACATGCAGCGGCTGGAAGCGTTCGAAGGCGAAGCCAAGAAGCGCTTCATGCTTCACTATAACTTTCCGCCGTTCTCCGTTGGAGAAGTGGCATTTCTGCGCGGAGCCGGGCGGCGCGAGATCGGCCACGGCGCGCTTGCCGAGCGGGCGTTGTCGGCAGTTCTTCCGAGTGAGGCCGACTGGCCGTACGCGATGCGCGTGGTCTCCGACATTCTGGAATCAAACGGCTCATCTTCGATGGCGACGGTCTGCGGCGGCTCGCTGAGCATGATGGATGCGGGCGTTCCCTTGAAAGCCTCGGTGGCCGGAGTGGCGATGGGTCTGGTGAAGGAAGGCGAGCAGTACGCCATTCTGACCGACATCGCCGGGGCCGAAGACCATTACGGCGACATGGACTTCAAGGTTGCCGGCACGCGCGATGGCATTACTGCGCTGCAGATGGACATCAAGGTCATGGGCATCACGCCGCAGATCATGCGTGAAGCGCTGGAGCAGGCACGCCGCGGGCGGCTGTTTATCCTCGACAAGATGAATGAGATTATGCCGGAGCCGCGCACGACCATCAGCGAATTCGCCCCGCGCTTCTATACCGTGCAGATTCCGGTGGACAAGATTCGCGACCTCATCGGACCGGGCGGCAAGGTCATTCGCGGCATCATCGAAGCCACCGGCGTCAAAATCGATGTGGACGACAGTGGCCGCGTGAATGTGTCTTCGAGCGATCAGGGAGCGGCAGGTAAGGCTCTGAAGATGATCAACGACATCACCGCCACCGCCGAAGTAGGGAAGACCTACCTCGGCAAGGTAACGCGCCTCGCCGAGTTCGGAGCGTTCGTCGAGATTCTGCCAGGCACCGATGGCCTGTTGCACATCAGCGAAATCGCGGAGCATCGCGTCAACGATGTACGCGACGAGCTGAAGGAAGGCGACCAGATCCTGGTGAAGGTGCTGGCCGTTGAAGGCAATCGCATCAAACTGTCGCGCAAGGCGATTCTCAAAGAGCAGCGCGCCAAAATGGGCGGTGATGCTCAGCTGGAACCGGTCGAGGCGGGCGTTACCTTCGAAGGCGGACACGAAGCCGCCGACGAGCCGAATTACAACCGGGCGGACAATCGTCCACGGCGCGAAGGCGACCGTGATCGCGGTCGTCGACATGGCCACGGCGGGCGCGGCGATCGCAGAGGGCCCAGGCGGTAAAGACAGTTCTCAGTTGTCAGTGAACAGCTGTCCGCTGTCAGCTATCAGCCTTTTAAAAATCCCGTTCAAGTGAGACTTGAGCGGGTTTTTAGCAAAGCGAGAAAGGCGAATGGCGAAGCGCGAAAAAGCGTATGGCGGGCGTGTTAGGCTGAGCTTTGGCCAGCCTCCTCTATTGCCTAACTCTCGGGTCGGCAGAAACGGTCTTCAATCTCCTCGGCGTTGCCGACCAGCCGGTTGTTTCGCATGAATTTCAGGAGTTTCGCGTCTATTGGAGCGAGGTTGCCACACCGGAGGCTCTCCTCGAAGGGCCCAGCCGTCGAGCAGCAGAGCAAAAGTATCGACAGGTGCTACGCGAAATCATCACCAATGCAACTGCGTTGTCCTTTCCTTATCCCGCAGTCGTGGTGAGTCTTGAAGCGCTGGAGAAATTGCTTGCAGAAGAGCTCAGCCATTGGCAAGAAGCTCTCACCCGCCTCGCTGGAAACGTGCAGTACGAAATTACGGCCCCTTGGTCTGACAACGAGAGCAGAGACCTCGCCACTCCGATTAGCGGCAAGGAGTATCTCAAGCGGTGTGAGGAAAGCGAGGCGCGCGTCGCGGCCATAAACTCGAAGCTCAGGTCGGTCACGTCTGGTATCGTGCTCGACTGGCGCAGGCGGCGCGAGCGCCGCAATTACATCTGGTACGCCCTAATGCGACGCGACGCGCGCGCCCAGTTCATTGCTGCGCTGAGAAGTGCAGGGCCATCGGAAGGTGTGCGGCTGCGTCTGAGCGGCCCTTGGCCTCCGGATGAATTCGCCGCGCTAAGCTCGTCATCCTAAGCGATGACGCGCACCGCAATGGCGCCGCCCGCTGTCAAAGAGCGCTTGTTTGTTCCTTGCTTCCCCAGAGGTGAACTCCCGCGTACCATAAGTCTTTACCCGCTATGCACAGATTCCGGCCCTTACTGTTTGCTTGTCTTATCTTGTTCTGCCTTCTGACCGGTTCGGTTGCCCAGACCAAGAAGTCTCCGGTTGATTATTCCGATCAGGCCTTCGTCACCCAGCACTACTACGAGTCGTTCCGCTTTGAGAGCGACGGCACCGGGCGCGAACAGGTAGACGCGCGCATCAAGGTCAACAGCGACGCCGGGGTGCAGGTGCTCGGCCAGCTCAAGGTCGGCTACAGTGCTCTCAGCGACAAGCTGGAGATTGCTTACGTGCGCGTCATCAAGCCGGACGGCACGGTAGTGACCGCGCAGGAATCCGGCATTCAGGACATCACCTATCCCAACGCACTGATGTACACGGATTACCACGAGAAGCACATTAGCGTTCCGGCGCTGCGACCCGGTGATGTGCTCGAGTACCGCTACATTCGCAACATCGTCAACCCGCTCACGCCTGGCCAGTTCTGGACGAGCTACGACTTTCGCGACCGCGGCATCGTGCTCGACGAGCAACTGGAAATCGACATTCCAAAGTCACGCCAAATCAAGCTCAAGAACGAGCCCGGTGCCGACCCCAAGATCACAGACGAAGGCGAGCGCCGCATTTACCGTTGGACGCACTCGCATCTCGAGGACGAAGAGAAAGTCGAGCGAAAGAAGCGAGGCGCGGGACGCCAGCGCGACGAAGACGGACCGCCCTCGGTGGAGCTTACAACATTCGAGAGTTGGCAGCAGCTCGGCGACTGGTACGCCAATCTCGAGAAAGACCGACGCGAACCGACCGACGCGATCAAGGCAAAAGCTGCCCAACTCGTACAGGGCAAGACCAGCAACATGGACAAGGTGAAGGCACTGTATGATTACGTTTCGCGCGACTATCGCTACGTGAGTCTATCGTTCGGGCTAGGCCGTTACCAGCCGCACGCTGCCTATGAAGTTCTCGCCAACGGTTACGGCGACTGCAAGGACAAAAACACACTACTCGCGGCCTTACTGGCAGCACTAGGCTTCGACTCGACCTCTGTCTTAATCGGCTCGCAGCACAAACTGGATCCCGATATCCCTTCGCCGTCACAGTTCGATCATGTCATTACCCGAGTCAACGTCGATGGCCAGGAGATCTGGCTGGACAGCACCAACGGCGTCGCACCCTTCCGCATGCTAGCGTTTCCTTTGCGCGGTAAACAGGCGCTTGCCGTTGCACTGGACGGCGTTTCCGCTCTCGTCCGTACCCCCGCGAATCTGCCGTTCGAAAACTACGATCGCAACCAGATCGTGGGTAGCATCAACGAAACGGGCAAGCTCACCGCGCACTTCCACGATATCGCCCGAGGCGATGCCGAGCTTGCTCTCCGTTTCACGCTACGGCAGGTGTCCAACAGCAAGTGGAAGAATATGTTCGAAATAATGCTGGGCAACACTAGCATGAAGGGCGGCGAGATCAGCAGCTTGAAGATTGGCGATCCGGCCAACACCGACAATCCTTTCGAAATCGACTTCGACGTTACTGTCAGCAATTACTTTGACTGGTCCGCTCCCGAGCCCAAGCTGCCCCTTCCGATTCTTGGATTCCAGCTTCCACCTGCGCCTGACGACGAGAGCGAGAAGTCGAAAGCGATTAAGCTGGGCGGGCCGATGGAAGGCACCTTCGACGTTCGCCTCACTCTTCCCGCCAAGTACGGCGTGCGACTTCCGCTTGGCGTGGACGTCAAGCGCGATTACGCCGAGTACCACTCCAGCTACAAGTTCGAGGCCGGCCAGCTAATCGCAATCCGCAAGATGCAGATTGCTCTTCTAGAAATCCCTTATGAACGGCGCGACGACTATGCTTCCTTCCGCCGCACGGTCGAGGCGGATCAGGCGCAAACCATCGTCCTTGATAACAAATCGCCGGGCACTGTTGCTCTCGGAACCGACCAGTCGCCGGACGATCTGTACGACTCCGCGGTGCAGGCAGCGAAGAACAGCAACTTCACGCTCGCCATTGAGTTGTTCGAGCGTGTGGCGCAGGCCGATCCGAAACATAAAGGATTGTGGAGTAATCTTGGCCGCGCCTATCTCGCAGAGACCCAGTATCAAAAAGCCGCCGATGCCTTCAAGAAGCAAATCGAGGTCAACTCCTACGACGAGTATGCCTACGTCAGCCTAGGGCAGGCCTACGAAGGCATGCAGCGTTACGATGACGCCATTGCGCACTATCAGAAGGCCATTGAAATCAGCCCGCTCGATGCATATGCCCACTCCAGCCTCGGCGCGCTCTACAGCAAGCTGAAGCGCTGGAACGAGGCCGTTCCCGAGCTGGAGAAAGCCGCCTCCTTGCAGGAGAAGAATGCGCTCATCCAGATCTCGCTCGGCCAGGCTTACCTCGCTACCGGCCAAACCGACAAAGGCATGACTGCCTTCGATCGCGCTATTGCTGAATCGCCCACGGCGGTGGTGTGGAACAATATCGCCTACGCCCTCTCCGAGCAGGATGTGCAACTCGAGCGCGCCAGCCAGTACTCCGACGCAGCCATCAACTCGCTGGAAACGCAACTTAGCGACGTGAACCTGGATAACCTGCGCCTACAAGACCTATTTATCGCCAATCTGCTGTATGCCGTTTGGGATACCAAAGGCTGGGTGGAGTACAAGCGGGGCAACCTCGACGTCGCTGAGCGCTACATCCGCGCTGCATGGAACTCCCGTCCATCTGGCGCGGTCGCTCTACATCTCGGCGAGATTGCGGAAAAGCGCGGTAATAAGGACGACGCTATTCGCTACTACATCTTCGCGCTGGCTGCGGAGTCGCCCAGCGTGGAAGGGCGCTCGCGCCTGGCTGCCCTTGGAGCTACGGGCGATCTCGACGCGCGTATCGAAGGTGCGCGCTCCGAGCTCAAAGCGCAGCGCACCCACAAGCTTAGCGCAATCGGCAAGGGAAGCGGCGACTTCTTCGTACTGGTATCTCCTGCGAAGAACGAGCAGGTGAAGTTCGTGAGCGGCACTGCAGACATCAAGTCGCTCGCCGATCAGGTCAAAGGTGACAATCTTGGTATCGTGTTTCCCGATCCGTCGTCGGTTCGTGCTCTGCGTCGGGGAACTGTGAACTGCGGGAACCTGCCGCCACCCACGGCGAAGAGCAAGTCGGCGGGCAAAAAGTCAGATAAGCAGCCGGCAGCAGTCGCGGCCCCGCAGCTTCTGCCCGGACCCTGCACCATTGAGCTACTGCCGTCGGACGAAGTGCGCTCGGTCGATTAGCCGGACATGGCAACGCAGCAGACTCCGCGTGCGTGACAACTGGTCCCGCTAAGTTGCTTTAAACTGTTCTGCAATTCTGTCGCAATTGGAGAGACGCCTTATGACCGAAGATCTTCGCTATCCGCTGGGCAAATTCGAGTGGGTTCCACCTGAGAACCAAGAGCAGATGGCCAAGCGTCGCACCCACTACATCAACGTTCTCTCAGAACTGCCAGATAATTTTGCGACTGCGTTGAAGGGTCTTTCGCCCGCCCAGCTGGACACACCGTATCGTCCCGGTGGATGGACCGTTCGCCAGCTCGCGCACCATGTACCCGACAGCCATGCCAATGCCTACGTGCGATTTAAGCTGGCGCTGACAGAGTACGAACCCGCAATCAAGCCCTACAAGGAAGACATGTGGGCCAAGCTGGCAGATACCGCACAGACCCCGGTCGAAGTATCCCTGCAGATGCTAGGCGCGATCCACACGCGCTGGGTCACACTTCTGCGCGCTATGGATTCCTCCGACTTCGCACGTACGCTGCGTCATCCGGAAATCGGCGTGCTCGACCTAAATCGCATGTTGGCGCTGTATGCCTGGCACTCGGCGCACCACACTGCGCATATCACTGGTCTGCGCAAGCGAATGGGCTGGTCCTAAGGGTAGTACTTCGGCTCGAACGGCCTTTGACGAAGATGCCACTGCGGGACTAACCACGCGCCACCGCAGTTCGTCTCCGATTCCCGTGCGCTCGTCCCATAGGAGTTTTCGGACTATCCTAGTTGACGGTGACGAGCGCATGATTCTCCGTTTCCAGTAGCCCGCCTGAGCAGTTAAGTCGCACTTCGTTGCCGCAATTGCTCAATGCTTCCGCCAGCGAACTCACTACGTCAATATCCCGTATGCAAGGACAGCAGGCTAGCAGCGACAGCATTTTGCGCGACGCAGCCTGCCGGAACCGACTTCGATGGGAGAGATTGTTCATGACCAGAATTACTGTCCGTTTTGCCCTACTGGCGCTTGCTCTGACCCTTTCGCTCAGTGCATTTGCCAAGCCCAAATCCGAGAACATCACGCTCCATGCGGGAGCGACTGTGAACGGCACGAACCTGCCTCCCGGTGAATACGTGGTGAAATACGAGGTGGAGGGATCGAACGCTCAAGTGACATTCGTGCGCGGCGGCAAGGAAGTTGCAAGCACCACCGCTCAGGTGAAGACGCTGGACAAGAAATCCACCTCGAATCAGGTCGTGATGAATAGCGACAGCCACAGCATCAGCGAAATCGATTTCGGCGGCAAGCAGACCGCCATCACCTTCGGCGCTGCGGTATCCGAGGCAGGAAAGTAGCCAAGTTCGTCCTGGCAGGGCGGCGCTGCGGGCGCCGCTCTTTTTCTGTAACCCACAATTCTGACCCTTCTGACCTATGCCAGCTTGACTTGATCCACCTTCTGGCACAAACTCTGCCCCTGGTCGAAATCCTTCTCCCTCGGGTTCCGCCATCTCACTCTAGGGGGCCCTCATGAGCACAACAAACCAGGCTCCCGCAATTGACATGGACAAGCCGAATGCCTTTATTGGGCGTTTCGTGGGCGACCTTGGCGCAGCAGTGCATGCCGGCATGGTCGTCATTGGAGAGAAGCTTGGACTATACAAGGCGCTGACCAACGGCTCTATGACGTCGGCTGAACTAGCCGCCAAAACGAATACCGACGAGCGTTACCTGCGGGAATGGCTGTCTTCGCAAGCTGCTGGCATATTACCTACGACGAAGCTACCAGCAAATTCAGCTTGACCGGAGAGCAAGCCTTCACGCTCGCCCAGGAAGACAGCCCCGCGTACCTGCCCGGAACTTTCGAACTCGCACTGGGGTCATTAGCGGCTGTTCCACGCATCGCGGACTCGTTTCGCAGTGGGGCAGGGATGGGTTGGCATGAGCACGCGGAAGGGCTGTTTCACGGGTGCGAGAAGTTTTTCCGTCCGGGATATGCTGCCAACCTGGTGAGCACACGGATTCCGGCACTTCATGACGTGAAGGAGAAGCTCGAGGCCGGTGGGCGCATGGCCGACGTAGGTTGCGGCAAGGGCGCATCGACCCTTCTGATGGCCAAAGCCTTTCCCAAGTCAGAGTTCTTTGGCTTCGATTACCACGATAAGTCGATTGAAGCGGCCCGCGAAGCGGCGGAAAAGCAGGGCGTCTCAGATCGTGTGCACTTTGATGTCGCAAAGGCGAAAGAGTACCCCGGCGAAGGGTATGACTTTGTCGTTGTCTTCGATTGCCTTCACGATATGGGAGACCCGGTCGGCGCTGCTATGCATGTTCGTGAGTCCTTGGGCAACGACGGCAGGTGGATGATCGTGGAGCCTTTCGCCAACGACCAGCTTAAGGACAATCTCAATCCTGTAGGCCGTGTCTATCACTCTTTCTCGACGCTGCTGTGTACGCCGTGTTCCCGATCGCAGGAGGTAGGGCTGTGTCTGGGTGCGCAGGCCGGTGAGTCGCGTATTCGGGATGTGGTGAGCGCTGCCGGAATTCACGCGCTTCCGCCGTGCCACCGAGACGCCGTTCAACATCGTTTTTATGAGGCAAGGCCGTGAGGTGAGGATACCGCCCTACTGGGTGCCCCCTTTCGGCCACTATTTGGCGAAAGGGTAGGAGAAGGGGTTGTCGGCTCCCCTCAGAGCATGCGCTGAGGCTGTTGAAGGGTTTGCGCCCCGCTTCTGAGCGCTAACCTAGGTTCTTTTCTGGCCTCTGATAGCTGACAACTGACCCGCGACCACTGAACAACCGCCGTCAGGCTGTCATCCGCGCCTGCTCTTCCTGAAAGCGTACTGACACCAGTTTCGAAACCCCCGGCTCCTGCATGGTCACGCCATAGAGCGACGGAGCGATGCCCATTGTCTTTTTGCTATGGGTGATGATGATGAACTGCGTCTGTCCGCTCATTTCCTGCACCAGGGCGGTAAAGCGCCCGATGTTGGCTTCATCGAGCGGCGCATCCACCTCGTCGAGAATACAGAACGGACTCGGCTGATACAGGAAGATGCCCATCAGCAGCGACAGCGCGGTCAATGCTTTCTCGCCGCCTGACAGCAGCAGAACGTTTTGCAGCTTCTTGCCTGGAGGAGAAGCCACCACATCGATGCCGCTCTCGGCTGCATTCTCCTGATCGGTGAGCCGCATGAACGCCTGCCCGCCCCCGAAGAGCTTGGTGAACGTCTGCGAGAAGTTCTCGTTGATGCGTGCGAACGCCTCGTCGAATTTCTGGCGCGAGATGGTATCGATCTCTTTAATTGTGTTGAGGGTGTTCTCGATCGATTGCAGCAGGTCCTGCCGTTGCGTCTCCAGGAACTCGTGTCGTTGTGCCGTCTCCTGGTACTCCTCCAGCGCCATCATATTCACTGGACCCATGTTCTCCAGGCGCGTCCGCATGTCTTTGTACAGCGCCTCTTCGTTGCCGAGTTCTTCGGCCGCAAGACGCGGTAAAGTCTCGTCGGCTAGCAGTTCTTCGCGAGGTTGGCTCAGCTCCTGGATGCACGTCTCGGCCATGTGCTGTGCATCGGACTGCAGACGGGCGTGCAACGCGGTCACCTCTCCCCGCCGGTCGCGCGCTGCATCGAGCTCGTGGCGCGCTGTCTTTAGCGTTTCGTCGAGCTCTGCGAGCCGTGCGCGAACTGCTTGCAGCTCTACCTGCAACTCGAGATCGCGCTGCTGCGCAGCATCACGCTCGGCTGTCCACTGGACTTCTTGCGCCGCCAGCCGCTCATTTTCCTTCTGACGCGCTTCCGCCTCGGCTGCAGCAGCCTCAATTTGGCCCTTCAGCCGCTCGACTCGAGATGCGACCTCGGCGCCGGCCGCCTCCAGCCGTTCCACCGTAGCCAGAGCGCCGCGCCGCCGTTCTTCCAGCGTCGCCAGCGCGGCTCGAGCGTCACTGGCCAACTGTGCTGCCGCGTCGCGACTCTGCCGCAACTCCTGCAGGCTGGTTTGCGCCGCCTGCATCTCGGCTTCGAGCTTCGCCTTCCGCTCCTCGTGCGCCTGCAACTCGGTGCGGTGCACGGCAATCGCCACCTCGCATCCGCCACATTCCGCAACCAGTCGCGACATTTCGCGCTCATAGGTGCCCAGCCGCTCGCGGACGCGTGCCATTTCGCCGTCGAGCTGCTGCAGCGTATGGCCTGACGTCATCGCCTGCCGCTCCGCGTCGCGCTTGTCGTCTTCCAGCCTCTGGAGCAGGGAAGTGAGCTCGCCGATCTCGCGTCCCAAGGCCGCGACCTGCGTCTGCTCGGCAGCCATCATCTGTTCCACGTCCGCGAGCTGACGCAACACCTCGCGCAGCTCACGCTTCAACGCCAGCGGACCCTCACTCCGCTGCTTGCCGCCGGTCACGGTCACATTGTGGAAACACTCGCCCGACTGCGACAGGAAGAACGCATCCGGGTTGTGCAGAGCCAGGTCGCGCCCGACCTCGGCATCGGGCACGATATAACCGTTGCCCAGCTTCGCCAAGATCACTTCGAGCGATTTGCCGAAGCCGTCTAGCACGCGGATGCAGTGCTTCAGCGGCACCACGCCTTCGCGCTGTCCGCCGTGATAGCCGACCTCTTCCGCGGCGAATGAAAACTTCGCCTGCGCATCCTCCGGATGAACCAGGAACGTCGCGCGCCCGTCGACGTCGCTGCGCAACAGGCGCAAGCCTTCGTCGGCGGCGTCCCACGACTTGACTACCACATAATTCAGTTCGTCGCGCAGGAAGTCATCCACCACGTGCTCGTACCGGTCGTCCACTTCCAGGAAATCAGCCAGCACGCCCGCCGGCGCGCGCGCACCGCTCATTGCGCCCGACTTGAAGAGCCGCCGCACCGATTCTGTCGAGTATCCGTGCTCGGTGATGACCGCTTCCAGCGTGCTTTTTTTCCCGATCAAACCGGCGTATTCCGCGCGTAGCGTGTCGAGATGCTGTTTCGCACTCGCTTCCTCCGCGCGCTTCTGGCTTAGCCGGCGGCGGTTTTCGTCGATCTGTGTGGCCAGCGCCTCCACCCGCCGTGAAGCCGACTCGAACTCCAAGCCGAGCTGGCCTCGCTGCCCGCCAAAGCTCTGTAATTGCTGGTGCGCTGTCTTTGTCTCTTGTTCCAGGCGCAGCGATTCGCGGTCCAGCGCCGCGATGCGTTCTTCGGCTTGTGTAATGCGATTGCGCACCTCCGAAGCCGTGCCCACGGCTTGCAGGATTCCGGCGCGCCGCTGTTCCTGTTGTCGCTCCACCTCCATCAGCACGTCCGACGTCAGGGTTGCTTCCTGCTGCCGCTGCTGCAACTCCTGCTGCGCCCGCGCAACCTCGGCGTTCGCCGAATCCAGAACGCCCCGGTTCGCCGCGAGTTCCTGCTGATGCCGTGCCAACTGGCCTTCAGCGCTCTCCAACTCTGCTTGCGCTCCCGCCGAGCGCGCACTCAACTCCGCACAACGCTCTTCGTTGGTGTGCCGCCGCGCGCCCGCACGGTCGATCTCCATAATGAGGTGACTCAGCGTCTCCCGGTTCTCATTCGCTTCGCGCTCGATGCCATATCCGCGCTGCGTGCGCTCGGCGTGCTCGGCCTCCATCGCCTTGACCGACTCCCCCTTGTGCTGCATCTCCTCGTTCAACTCGCCCAGCTGTTTTTCCAGTGCTGCCGTCTCCGCATCAATCTGCGCGAACTTGCTGGCCATCACCACGCGTAGCCGGGCCCGCATCTCGTCGCGCAGCCTGGCATAGCGCTCGGCCTTACTGGCTTGGCGCTTCAGCGAGTTCATTTGCCGCGTTACTTCGTCGAAGATGTCGTTGATGCGCGCCAGGTTCAGCTTCGACTCCTCCAGTCGAGCCTCCGCGAGCCGTTTGCGTGTCTTGAACTTGGTAATGCCGGCCGCCTCCTCGATAATGGCGCGCCGGTCGGTTGGCTTGCTGCTCAGGATCTGCCCAATGCGGCCCTGCTCGATAATCGCGTACGACTCCGGACCCAAGCCGGTACCCATGAAGATGTCCTGGATATCCCGCAACCGGCACAGCTTTCCGTTCAGCAGGTACTCGCTTTCGCCCGAGCGGAACAACCGCCGTGTAATCGCAATCTCACCCGCCTTGAACGTGCGCTGGAATTTCCTCCGCCGGATTTTCAGCACAACGTGCGGCGGCTTTATACTTTCCGGCGCTCCGCTTTCCGCTTGTGAGCCACTCGAACCTTGCACCGCGTCGGTTGCCTCCCCTTCATCTTGCCCGGGTCGAATCTCCTCGATGTATTTTTCCGCTTCCCTCGCCGCCGCCGAGCGCAAGTGGGACTCGTCCCAATCCGTCTCTGGCATATCATCCTGAATGTCGATCTCTGGCTCGCCCGTTTCGCCGTACACCTCCGGGTCGATCAGCGTCAGCGTCACTTCCGCCATGCCCAGTGGTTTGCGTTCGCGGGTGCCGGCAAAGATCACGTCCTGCATGTGGACGCCCCGCAGTGTGCGCGCCGACTGCTCGCCCAGTACCCATGAGATGGCATCCGACAGATTGGACTTGCCGCAGCCGTTCGGGCCGACGATTGCCGCCACGCCTTCACCGTGGAACTTCAACTCCGTCCGGTCACAGAAAGACTTGAATCCAAGAATTTGTAACTTCTTTAGTTTGAGCAACGTACACTCCTCTTCCGCAGGAACGCCCTAAGTCTCACCCAGCCTTCTCGTGCAGCACAAAGCCCTCCCTCGCAGATCCGCCGAGAGGGCCAGTGCAAATGTACTTTCGTTTCCAAGGCAGCGTCAACTTATAAAACTCAATATTTTGTGGGTATCTGGACAGAACCCCATTCCATAGCACCGCCAGTGCAGCGCAAACGGACAGTACAGCAGATAAGGCGCACAAATCGTTTGAGGAGGCGGGAGGTTTGCCGGATTCATACCGGACACAAGAACGGAGGAAGGCCACAAGAGCAGTCTTCAGTTTAGGAATTCGAACGGGCCGTTGCAAGCGGCATTTCGGCGCGGTAGCCGAGAGAGTAAACCTTCCGCCAGTGCATTAAACCTGCTGCTCGGGCGGCACTTAGTTGGGATGCCCATCCTGTTCGCCCGCTTTTGGCGATCAGGATGGTATTGGGATTTGAAGTCTATCGTGCGCCTGATAGCTGGCAGCGAATTGTTAGTTGCTACCTAGCCACCCTCAGCTGGTTGGTCACCCCAAACACTCCCGGAATGCCGTTTACCGCCAGGGTTGCCAGGTTTTTGTCGCCTTCAGTGTTCACGAAACCGGCCAACGTGATGCGCTGGTTCTTCACAATGATGTGAATGCTCGGTGCGGCTGCCCAGAAATATCGTGAAAGCGAGCCCGTACGCGTGAGCGCGTGAAAGGCTTGTGCACGCACCTGCGTATCCAGCGGGGACGGCGGCAGCACCTGAATGTTGTTGATCACCTTCTCCACGCCTTCAATGCGTTTAACAGCGTTTTCCGCATCCGACTTCGTCACGGCGTGCTCGCCCGTCACGAACCCGCTCAGCGTTACGGTGCGCCCCTGCACACCAAATTCGAGGTCGTCGAAAAGCGAGTACCACGGCAGCATCAACAGCTCGTGCCGCACTTCCTTGGCAATCTTTGCTTCAATCGGATCAGAGGGGCTGAGTTGCAGCTTGTAGTCTGCCACAACCGGACCATTGCTCGAGATCAACTGTTGCGCCTGGACAGAAAATCCAAAGGCTAGAATCAACGTAACCAAAAGAATCTTGCGCATGCCTATCATCCTTCTCTGCAAAATTAGATGCTCGACAGCCCCGATTGTTAGGCCTTTTGTAGGCGCGCAACTATTCTTTACGGACCACCCAAGCAGCGCTTCCCACGTCACACCGCCGCTGTGATGCCTAAACTTGCGCCTCTATCCGCTGCATTAGACTTGCCTCGAGGACCGACATCAATCGCAAGGAGGCCTACCTCCGGTCGAGTCACTTCTTGAAGAAGCTGCGAAAGCCGGGCCGGTGGTATATCCTTGGCATCGCAACCATGCCGACCAAGAACCGCTCACGGGTTTGCCCAATTACTCCCTGGCACCTGTCTCCCATGGCCGCCGAAGCGCTGAACCTGCGTTTCGATTCCGACTGGCCGGCCCTGGCGGGGTTCGCTCGTCGTTGGTCTGGCTACGGGCTGCCTCGTAGGATGGATGCTGGCAAGGAGCGATTAAAACCGCTTGCCTGAAGGCCGTCCTGGTCCCTCTCTGTGGGAGAAGGATTAGCACCCTTCCATTGGAGCGTTAACTTGAGTACTGAGATCTGATCACTGAGAACTAACAACACAGACACGCCCGGGCCCTTGGCCCGCCCGATTGTCGACAGGAGGTCATCATGCCGCTCACCAAAGTCAGGGCCTTCCTCGACGAACACCACATCAAGTATGTGGTCATCTCGCATTCGAAGGCTTACACCGCACAGGGAATTGCCGCCATTGCCCATATCCCGGGGCAGGAACTGGCCAAAACCGTGATCGTAAAACTTGACGGAGCACTGGCGATGGCTGTTCTCCCAGCGTCGTATCAGGTCGATCTGCTGGCTTTAAAGAAGGCAACCGGCGTGAAGGATGCCGCACTAGCCAGCGAGCGCGAATTCAAGCAGCATTTTCCCGATTGTGAAACCGGGGCAATGCCACCGTTTGGCAACCTTTACGGAATCTCCGTGTATGTCGATGAGACGCTGACTCGCGATAACGAGATAGCGTTCAACGCCGGCACGCACCTGGAGTTGATCCGCATGTCGTTCGTGGATTTTGCCGAACTGGTCAAGCCGTCGGTGATGAAATTTTCCACCCGCCACAACGGACCCTTCGACCGTGAACCTGCGTTGATGCTGTAGTCGATGGGCGGGCGGCCGACTATCTCGTATTTTGGGATTTGTGGGATTCCTTTGTCGCCAACTCGGCGGCCCCATTCGGTTCGCCTGCCTGTGGCGAACAGGATGGGACCAATCTGTTTTTACGGCGTCATCGTGAATGAGTGTCGAAGGACCTGCTGTCTTCGGCGAGAAGGGAGCGAAAACATTTCAGTGGTGACCTTTAGGCGTCGACTTCCGCCAACCTCCTCACCCGCTGCACATGTCCCCACACCCATCCCACGACGCATCCGAACACGAAGTTCGAGCTGGTCACCTCGCCGAAGTGAACCCAGCGCACGTAATCTGGGAACACGGGATTTGGAATCAGCAGGGGGGCCACACCGCTCAGCAGTGTAAACGTCAATCCGGTTGCCAGCGCTCCCGAGAAATGCGGCAGCCGGAACATCCGCAATAGAGCCAGGCAGACGAGAATGAATACAGGGCCGCGCAAAAAGAATTGCAGCGCGACAATCTTTTCAGCGCTGGGAACATGCTGCGTGGCATAGAAGTCCCGCACGTATGGGAAGATGATCGACCCAGCAAGGAAATACAAGAAGACATAAGTCGCCGAGCAGATGACAAACCGCACCACCCTCGATGCCAGGCCGCGATGCGGTAGTTCGCTGAACTCCGACTGGGGGACCGGAGCACGGCGAAAAATCACCAGCCATAGCACAGCCGCAACGGCGAAACTAGCCAGCGTCAGGGCGAAGATGCCCCGCCAATCGAGGCGGGCGTTCGGCAAAAAGATTACGCCCTCTATGATGTTTACCGTCTCTATGGCGGCCGGAATGAGAAACATCGCACGCGCCAGTGTCCAGCCTCGCCAATCGCTGCGCAGCGCCGCTGCGCCGAGCGCCAGCACTACCACAGCGTCAGAGAGCATCAGCCAGACCATAACACCTGGCATCTGTGGACTATGCGTAGAGATCACCATGCCTGTGATCATTTGCGCAACCAGTAACGCGACCCAGGCCAATACCAGTCGAACGATCATGCGAAGAGCCGTCATATGTGTCCTCCTTTCGAGGAGTGGGAAGGTTGCTTGGAACTGCCGGCCGGTAAATCCCTATAGTACTTAACGTACTATATCGTGTCGTACTGTCAGGAGGCAAGACAAATGGAACGGCCCTGGTACCGTCCCTGCAGGCCACGACCGGTGCCCACCAAAAACAAGAGCCCGCGTGCCGCAGGCTCTTTGAGTTTAGATTAGATTCGAAAGGACACTATCGATTATTGGCCGCCGCCGGCGCGGTGTCCTGCTGGGCAGTCATGCGGGCATTGCTCTTTTGGGCAATTGTTTTCTTAGCGTTATCGGCCAATTCCTTCGCCTTGGGTAGCAGATCCAGCGCCTTCTGCACCAGCGGATCGGTCTCCGTGTGGACCTTCAGGCCCTCCTGCTGACCAAACTCATTCACGAACAGCTCCGCCTTGATGTTTGACCGAACCCATTCATTGTTCTCCGCCAGGTCGGCCTCGGTGAACTGTATCTGCTGCGAATCAAGGAACTTTCGGAACTCCTCCATTACCGCGTCATCCACCTGGAAGCTCTGCGCTACCTTGTGGTTGATCACGTAATGCTTGGAGAAGTTGAAGAACGCGTATTTCTGTAGCAGCGTGTCTTGGAACTTATTGCCTTTTAAGGAAGGTATGACGATATCCGGATTGATGCCGCCGCCGCCGTATACTGTCCGACCGCTATCCGTCATCTTCACTTCGCGGCTGGGAGTCGGCGGTGTTCCGTCGCTATTAGCGTCGCGGTTATTGTAGTAGTAATCGTAGAGCGAGACGCCGTTGTATTCGCGTTGGATCAGCCGGCCGCTGGGGGTGTAATACTTGGCCGTCGTCAGCGCAAGTCCTGTATTTTCAGAGAGCGGATAGACCGTCTGCACAAGGCCCTTGCCGAAAGTGGTCTCGCCGACAATCAGTCCGCGGTCGTGGTCCTGAATTGCACCGGCGACGATTTCTGCCGCTGAGGCGGTACCCCGGTTCACCAGCACCACCAGTGGATATTCCTTACCTCCGTTGCCGTGGGCCGCACGATAAACTTTTTCAGGTGAAGAGCGGCCATGGTGCGAGACGATAACTTGTCCTTTTTTCAGGAACTTATCGGCTACCCCGACGCCTTCGCTTAAAAGCCCACCGGGATTCTGGCGGAGGTCAAGAATCAGGCCCTTCATCTCGCCCTGGGCCTGAAGCTGCTCAAGCGCTTGGGAGACCTCATGTTCCGTAGTCTCCTGAAATCCGGAAACGTGGATATAACCAATTCCCGGCCGGATCATGAAGTGTACGTCCACGCTGTAGCGAGGAATCTCGTCGCGTACGACGCTGAAATCAATGGGTTTTTCCGTACCTTCGCGGAGCACCGTAATCTTGACCGTCGTGCCTTTGGGTCCTTTCAGAAGTTCAGCCACTTCGCTGGTGCTCATATTGTCCGTGGCTTTGCCGTCCACCGCGATAATTACATCGCCCGGCCGAATGCCGGCGCGATAGGCTGGGGCGCCGGTAAATGGCGCAATCACAATGACCTTGTTATTCCGAGGTCCAACCTGCATACCGACGCCGTAGTACTTACCCCGCTGCTCCTCGCGCAGAGCAGAGTACGACTTCGGATCGAAGAAGTTGGAGTGCGGATCGAGCACCCGTAGCATTCCCGGAATTGCGCCGTTGTAAATCGCTTTGTCTGGATTCACCGGCTCGGCATAATTCTGCTGCACTACCTCATAGACTTGGGTAAAGCTGCGAACGCTGTCGCGCAAATCGCTATCGCTTCCGGTCGAAGTAGTGTTGAGGCGCTGTCCAAAGAGCATGCCCACGCAACCGCAGGCAAGGATGACAGCGAGGATAATCAGGGCGGTGCGACGAGGACTACTGGCCATTTTGTGATCCTTCAAAAGGCGGGGAACTGATGTTCACGTTGCTTCTCGACTGGCTGGGCGCAGGTAAGTATAACATTTTGCTTCACAATCACGATTACCGAAAAGTACTAAATTGGATGCCTTATGAACGCAAACTGATGCAGTCACAGCACCATCGAAGGAGAGACGAAAATCACGCCAATATGTAAGCCGCATTATGTGAGCCGCATTTGGCAATGCCGGGCTGCAGTTTGCTGCCAGCGAATGTGGGCAGTATCATGAAGCCATGACTCTCGGCATGCCGGAGATGATTTTCATTTTTCTGCTGGCCCTCGTGCTGTTTGGGCCGAGGAAGCTTCCCGAATTGGGCCGCCAGCTGGGCAAGGCTCTTGCCGAGTTCAAGAAAGCCAGCAATGAATTCAGGAACCAGCTCGAATTGGAGATGATGAACATCGAGCTGGAAGAGCGAGCACGACAGGCCCCGCCTCTCGATAACAGCCCAAAGATTCTGCCGGCAGAGTCTTTGCTTGATACGGTTAGCGCGCCTCCGCCGGAATCCATTCCGCGTGCTCCGCTGCCGGCCGATGCCGGGTCCCTTACATCGACTGTTAGCCAGGAGACTGAAGCGGAGTTAGCATCCAGAAGTCCGCTCGCTACGGAAACGCCCAGCCAGAATGTCTAGTCCAGTCGTCGAGAAAGCTCAGCAACGGGCGTCGGAAGAAATGACGGGCATGAGCTTCGTCGAGCATCTGGAAGAGCTTCGCCGGCGAATCATCTACAGCTTCCTCTACATCGTGGCTGGTTTCAGCCTGTGCTGGTGGTTTCACGAGCAAATCTTCGCGCTGATGCAGAAGCCCATCGTGCAGGCCCTCGCCAACCATGGCTTGGACACGAAACTGGTCTACCTGAATCCGACCGACGCCTTCAACATGTACCTGAAGGTCGCGTTTTTGGCGGGAGTCTTTGTGGCCTCGCCATTTGTGCTGTACCAGGTTTGGGGATTCATTTCGCCAGGGTTGTATCGCCACGAGCGGCGTTACGTGCTGCCCTTCATGTTCAGCACAGTGGGCCTTTTCTTGGCCGGCGGGTTCTTTGGCTACAAGATGGTGTTTCCGGCCGCGCTGGACTTTCTGATCGGCTGGAGCAGCCAGTTCAAGCCGATGGTGACCATAGGCGAGTACACGGACTTGTTTCTGACAATTATTGCCGGCTTAGGCATCGTGTTCGAGATGCCGATTCTGGTGTTCTTCCTCGCGTTGATGGGAATCTTGACCGCCGGCTGGATGTGGCGAAACCTGCGCTATTCCATCCTGGTGATCTTCATCATCGCCGCTGTTATCACCCCGACCACCGACATCATGAACATGTGCATCTTCGCCGCTCCGATGATCGTGCTATATCTCGGAAGCATCGCCATCGCTTGGTTCGTACATCCAGCGCAGCGCAGGAAGCGGGCGGCAAAAGCAGGCAAAGCAGAATAAGCGATAACCCTAGCGCCTCTTGGGGCTCAAGCAGGCTGCGCCCAGACGCCCGGTCAGGCACAGCTGTTGGCCGTCCGGGCTCAGCTGTATTTCATATTGATTGGTAGACCTCATTCCTGAGGTCCTGGACACGGCCAGCACTCCGAAGAGAATCTCCGTGCTCTGATGGTGTGGCAGCAGCGGCATCTGCGCAATGAACGTGACCCGAGCGAGATTGCGAGAAACGTAAGCGCCCTCCTTGATCGCAGCATTGCAGTCGAGGTCCATTTTTTCTCGACGAATTCCCCTGGATTCCGCAGCCGGTCGATCATTTGCCGGACATAAGCGGGAAGGGCGGCGATGAGCTTCCCGATCAGTTCTTTCATAGGCGCGAAGGAGAGACCGGAATCGTATCCTATGCGGTCGCAGAGAATGCAGATGACGAAATTTGCCCGGCGTGCGAGAACCTGATAGTTTCAGGTTTTTGTCAAACACTCCATGAAAACAGTGGGCCAGCTGCTCGTCTTCTGTCTTGTGCTCAGCGCCTCGCCGCTTTTGGGGCAGTCCGCTGCCGATGAACCGGCACAGGCCCTGCGCACGCCGGGTTGGAACAAGGGGATTTTCGTGGGTGGCAGCCAGTCGTTCGCAAATACGCCCAGTGCGCAGACTTTTTTGGCGGGCTTCCGCCTGGGGCGGGTGCTAACCCATGAGGTGGGATCGAACGTATTACGGGGAAGTTTCGAAATGGCGATCGACATCATTCCCATCAACGAGTTTTGGATTGGCGGGAACGCGCAGTATGCGGGGGCGATCGATCCGTTTATCGCCAAGTGGAACTTCACCGGCGGCAAGACCGTGTCACCATATGCGGCAGTGGTGGGAGGCCTGGTCTTCAGTTCGAAGGACCTCCCCGTGGCGAATTCCTCGCAAGTGAATTTCACGAGCGGAGTTGAATTGGGTGCGCAGTGGTTTCGCCAGTCGAAAAACTCGTGGGACTTCGCGGTGAAGATCTATCACCTGTCGAATGCGTCGATAGGGACACTCAATCCGGGAATCAACGGCGCGGTGCAGTTCATGGTGGGGTATACGTGGCGGTGAAGAGAAGCAATCGCCAATAGTCAGCTTAAAACTCACGAATAGAATGAATCCACCAGAGCCCTCCATGAAAGAGCAAGCTGATGGTTTGCGCGTTTGGCTTCTGCCGTTGGTCATGGTTCTGTGGATCATTCTGTTGATGCCTTGGTTGCCGTTCGCCCTGCGCTCCGGCATGGCCTTCGATGCGGGCATCGTCCGAGCCTCCATTTTTGTATTTTTCGCCTGGATGTATCCCGCCGCCGTGTGGCTTGCTTGGAGGTTCCGGGGATCAATCGTTCGAGGCCGCTAATCCCATTCTTGAATATTCTTGGAATAGCAAGCGATGCCCGGTGGAAGTCGCGTTGACCTGGAATTGCTAACTGCTAGTTGCTTCTTTATCCTCAATCCTTATGCCCGCACTCGTTGAATGTGTTCCCAATTTTTCTGAAGGCCGCGACAAAGCCAAAGTAGACGCGATTATTGAAGCCATGAAGATGGACGGTGTCTATCTGCTTGACCGGGAGATGGACGCCGACCACAATCGCTGTGTGATTACCCTAGTCGGCGATACAACCAACATCGCCGAGGCTGCGATCCGCGGCGTGGGCAAAGCGGCTGAACTGATCGATCTCACGCGGCACACAGGCGCGCATCCGAGATTGGGTGCGGCTGACGTGGTGCCGTTCATTCCTATCGAGGATGTGACGCTGGAAGACTGTGTAGCAATTGCGCGGCGAGTAGGTGAGGAAATCTGGAAGCGCTATAAGGTTCCTGTGTACTTGTACGACGCGGCGGCCCAGCGGCCGGAGCGGCAGAACCTGGAGAATGTCCGGCGGGGACAATTCGAAGGCATTCTCGAAGAGGTCAAAACGAATCCCGACCGGCGTCCTGACTTCGGCGAAGCGGCGCTACACGCGACTGCAGGCGCGGTGATCGTAGGTGCGCGCAAGTTCCTCGTGGCCTATAACGTCTATCTCAATACTCCTGACGTTGAAGTGGCAAAGAAAGTAGCCAAGTCGATCCGCTTCTCCAGCGGCGGACTGCGTTATGTAAAAGGTATGGGCGTACCAGTCCGTGGCCTGGCGCAGGTTTCGATGAACCTAACGGACACGGACCAGACGCCGATAGCGCGCGTGTTCGAGTATGTGAAGCGGGAAGCCGCGCGGTACGGCGTAATGCCGCTGTCGAGCGAGATCGTCGGGCTGATTCCGAAAAAGGCGCTGGAAGATGCGGCGGAGTGGTTCCTGCAAGTCGAGAACTTCGACTCGTCGCTGATCCTAGAGAACCGGCTGGCTGGAGTGATGGGCGGCAAGGTGGCCGTGGGCGGATTGCGCGCTGGCGTCGAACCGTTTGTGGAACAGTTATCCGCTCCGACGGCAGCGCCGGGAGGCGGCAGTGCGTCGGCGGCAGCCGGGGCGATGGCTGCGGGGCTGGGTGGCATGGTCGCTGGCATGTCTCGCGGCAAGAAGGCATATGTGCCATATGAAGCGCAGTTGAGCGAGGCGATCCAGCGGCTGGCGCAGATTCGAGAAGAATTGAAAGCCTCAGTCGATGCAGACGCGGCCGCCTTTTACCAGGTTATGGCAGCATTCAAGAGGCTGAAGGAGCATCCGGAGGCCCAGGCGGAGGTAGATGCGGCGACGAAAAAGGCGACACTGGTTCCATTGACCGTGGCCGAGCGCAGCAGGGAAGTGCGCGCAATTCTCGAGTCACTCCGCGGGATTACGAATCCGAAAATGGCCTCCGATGTTACCACCGGGATTGCTCTGGCCAATGCGGCGGTTGAGGGAGCGCTGGCGAACGTGGAGATCAACCTGGCCGAGTTGGGGGATGCGGGATTCATTGGCGAGGTGAATAAAAGGGTAGAAGCGCTAAAGGGCCAGTCGCCCCCTAGGAAAGCTGTTGCTCGGCACAAGAGGACATAAGAGGAGAAGTAGAGAGCTTCGGAATGAAGGGGTCCTTCGACTGTGCTGGCTGCGTGGCCTCGCTAGGCTCAGGGTGGCACCGTGAGCAGTGTAGGCCCAGCAACTCTCTCAGCCGCGGCGGGTTTGTGGGTGTAAGACTTTCAGGAGTTCGGTAGAATACTTGCAATGAAGAAGTTACTGTTGGCACTTCTCGTGGCCGTTTTGTCGGTCACCCCAGCCTTGGCTGCACCTTTAAGCAGTAACGCCCGCACGGTCATTCCGTCGGCCATTCAGCAGATCATTTCGGTGGATTACCGCGCCCTGCGCGGCTCACAGACGGCGATGGCGCTGAAGAGCCGAGTGTTGCCGGATAACCTGAAGCAGTTCGAGACCGCTCTGCGTACGTTCGGCATCGATCCCAGCAGCGAAGTGGAGCAGATTACATTCGTGACCTATCGGCCGGCGAAGGGCGGCTTAGGCGCGATCGGCATCGCGCAAGGACCGTTTAAGCAGCAGGAATTCCTCAAGAAGATGAAGCTCAAGGGTGTTAAGCCGGAGAAGTATGGGCTTTCATTGATTTACCCGATGGGCAATGGAATGCAATTGGTGTTCCTGGATCCGTCAACGATCGTGTTTGGCGAGAATGCTGCCCTGAAGGGGGCGATTGATGTGCGCGACAGGGGTGCGGAGTCCCTGGCGACCAACCACTCCATCAACGGCCTGATTACCGACAGTGATGGCGCGCCCATCTGGAGCGTGCTCGACCAGACCGGCACGCAGGTGATGATGAGGTCGGCGCTGGGTCAGGCGGCATCGCTGGCAGACTACGACGTTATAAAGCGGCGGCTGTTGGCGTCGGACTACACCATGGACTTCGATAATGGAGTAACGTTCGACCTGAATGTCAAGACGTCCGACAACATGACCGCGGCGAGCCTGGCCACGCTGCTGAAAGCGGGCGTGATGTATCGGCAGATGAATGCCACTCCGGCAGAGAAGTTGGCGCTGGAAAGCATGCAGGTAGACAATCAGCACGATCTGCTGCAAATGCATTTCAAAACCGACGATCAGCGCTTTCAGGCGCTGCTGAAATCGGAGTTATTTGCGTTGGTGTCACACTGACGCCTGCTCCGGCACCTGTGCGAGAAGTCGTAAGCTCAGTACCAGTAATGCATTCTTGAGATAATCGGTTCGACTTGCCAAAGCTCCGGTCCTTATTCTCCTTACAACTCGCGATCTTGTGGCTGATGTCAGTGGTTGGGTCCGCGGCTTCTCCGGCGAGCCGAGGCACCTCGACGCTGATGGTGATGCCCTTCGAGAACCGCTCCAAGATAGTGGGCGCCGATTGGATTAGCGAAGCTTGCTCGGAGGTGCTTACAGAGCGCATGGCTACTCCGGGAGTTAATGTCGTGCGGCGCGACGAGCGGGTATACGCCTTCGATCACGCAGGCGTACCTGCGGCGGTGCGGCCTACGCGGGCGACCATCTTCCGTTTGGCCGAGGAGATGGGCGCAGATTTCGTCGTGCTTGGCAACTACGAAGTCACTGGCGATTTATTTCAATCGAGCGCACAACTGCTGGAAGTGAAGAATCTTAAGCTGCATCCGGAGATAAAACGGAGCGGGGCCCTAGCGGATTTTGTTTCCCTACAAACTTCGCTGTCCTGGATGCTGCTGCAGGAAATGCCGAATCCGCCCCGAATCAGCGAGCAACAGTTCGTAAAGGCTGCGCCACCCATCAGGCTGGACGCGTTTGAAAGCTATGTGCGTGGCGTGGTGAGCACGAACCACGCTCAGAAGGTACGGTACTTCAAAGAGGCATTGCGTTTGAATCCGGGCTATGCGGAGCCAGCATTCCAGTTGGGTAAGCTGTATTACGACAGCCACGATTACGACCAAGCCATTCAGTGGCTGGTGAAGGTTCCCGGCGGAGACGCAACTTGGGGCGAGGCAAATTTTCTTCTCGCGATGGCGGAATACAACCGGGGGAATCTGGAACGTGCGTATGCGACCTTTAATACCCTGGCGGCACAGTTGCCCTTGACCGAGGTGCAGAACAATCTGGGTGTGGTAGATGCACGGCGCGGCCGGCGAACGCAGGCAACGGATTATTTCCTCAAGGTGGTGAATGCCGATCCCGGCGATCCTGATTACCACTTCAACCTAGCGCTGGCGCTTTTCAAAAACGGGGATAATCAAGCAGCGGCGCGGCAGTTGCGCGAGGAACTGCAACTCCGGCCCACTGATGCCGAAGCGAAGTCGCTGTTGGAGGCGATCAATCGGGGGGTGACGTTTGCCGCCACGGTGGGCGTCTCGGCAGGGCCGCAGGTGCGTGTCCCGATTGAGCGGATCAAGCGGAACTATGACGAGGCATCGTACCGGCAGCTCGAGCTGGAGATCAACAACCTGAATCTGCAGCGGCAGGCGAAGTAAGATAGAGCAGAGCTCCGCAAGGAGGCCGTATGAGGCGACTTCGCACCCTGTTCCTTCTTTCCATCCTGGTATTGGTGTTTGCCCAACTCGCGTCGGCAGCGAGTGTCGTCAAGATCAAGGTTGACGACACCATACAGCCGGTCAGCGATGAATACATCGGCCGCGCCATCGAACAGGCTCGGCAGACGAACGCCGAGGCGGTTTTGGTCGAGTTGCGTACGCCGGGCGGGCTGGTGGATTCGACGCGTTCGGTCATCGCCAAGATTCTGGCGGCACCGGTGCCAATCATCGTTTATGTTGCGCCTTCAGGGGCACTTGCAGCTTCGGCCGGGTTCTTCATTCTTGAAGCAGCAGATGTCGCGGCAATGGCGCCGGGGACAAACACCGGTGCGGCGCACCCCGTCACTTTTGGCGGGGAAAAGATGGATGAGGTCATGAAACAGAAACTGGAGAACGATGCGGCGGCATTCATGCGCTCGTTTGTCGGGCCGCGCGGACGAAACGTTGCTCTGGCCGAATCGGCGGTGCGCGAATCGAAATCCTGGACCGACAAAGAGGCGCTCGATCAGCATTTGATCGACTACGTGGCGTCCACCCAGGAAGATCTGCTGAAACAGATCTCAGGCAAACCGATTAAGCGCTTCGATGGAAAGACAGTGACGTTGAACCTGGTGGATGCGAAAGTCGTAGAGCTGCCGATGACGCTGAAGCAGCGCATTCTGGATTTTCTGCTCAATCCGAATATTGCGTTTCTGGTGCTGGCGGTCGGCGCGCTGGCGTTGTATGCCGAGTTCAATCATCCGGGAGCTGTGTTGCCCGGAGTAGTGGGTGTTGTCTTCATCTTGCTGGCGCTGTTTGCGCTCAACCTGCTGCCTACGCGCTACGCGGCCTTCACGCTCATCATGGCAGCGTTCGTGATGTTTGCGCTAGAAGCGAAGTTTGCCACACATGGTGTACTGGGCATTGCGGGTATCGCCCTCATGACGATCGGTGGATTGCTGCTAGTGGATGGTCCGATTCCGGAATTGCGCGTCAAGCTGTGGACGTCACTGGCAGTCAGCGTTCCGTTGGGATTAATCACCGTGTTCCTGATGAGCATCGCCTTGAAAGCCCGGCGGAACAAGATCATGACCGGCCAGCAAGGAATGATTGGCTCGGTAGGCGAGGCGCGGACCGACATCGATCCCGAAGGAAAGGTTTTTGTGCAGGGCGAGCTGTGGAACGCCCACGCGGCGGCACCGGTACACATGGGTGAGCATGTTGTGGTACGCAAGGTGGAGGGGTTGGAGTTGGAAGTGGAGAAGGTTTGAACTACACGGATCGCGATGCAGAATGCCTCGGCGAATCTGCCGGGGCTTTTTGCTGTTGCCTCTTTGGGTTACGCCCTCCGATAAGCCTACAATCGAGTGGGCCATACGCTCTACACTTTACAGTGGCCGGGGAGGCTTTCGATGAACCTGTTCGTGATTATCCCAGTGGTCATCGTTGTGCTGTACCTGCTGAACTCCATCAAGATTCTGGCCGAGTATGAACGCGGTGTGATTTTTCGACTCGGCCGTTTGCTGGGGAGCGCAAAAGGACCGGGGCTGATCCTGGTGTTCGCGCCGGTTGATCGCATGGTGCGCGTGTCATTGCGGCAGGAGGCGCTCGAGGTCCCGGCACAGGACATCATCACGCGCGACAACGTGACCCTGAAGGTAAACGCCGTCATATTTCTGCGCGTGATTGATCCCAATAAGGCGGTGGTGGCGGTAACCAATTACCTCTACCAGACCTCGCAATTCGCGCAGACGACATTGCGCTCGGTGCTTGGCGAAGTTGATCTGGACGAGCTGCTGGCGCACCGCGAAAAGATCAACACGCGATTGCAGTCGATTCTCGACCAGCACACTGATCCGTGGGGTGTGAAGGTAAGCAACGTCGAGGTAAAACAGGTTGATCTGCCGGAAACCATGACGCGCGCCATGGCGAAGCAGGCAGAGGCGGAGCGCGAAAAGCGATCGAAGATCATCCACGCCGAGGGTGAGTTTGCTGCAGCGCAGCGACTGGCCGACGCCGCCCACCTGCTTTCCAGCGAGCCGACCAGTATTCAGCTGCGTTATTTGCAAACTTTAACCGAGATCGGGGTTGAAAAGAATACCACCATCATTTTTCCGGTTCCGGTGGATCTGTTGGCGGGTTTGCAGAGGTTGGTGAAGTCGGAATGGGCGGCGGAGTCGCGCCCGACACCATAAGGCGGAGAGGTTTGGGATGAACACAGAAGAGAACGACATCACAATAGGACCGCTGAAATTGCTGGGCCTGTTTTTCATGCTGGTCGCGATTTGCGGAGTGTTCTTCGCGATCGGTTATTCGTTGGGCAAGACCTCAGCGCATGAGCAGGCGCTGAATGACAAGGGTCCCATGAGTGCGTCGGTATCGGCTCCGGTGGTGGGAAATCCGAATGCCGCTAAGCCGTCGGCCGGCGTGGCGGCAAAGACTGAGCGCGAGAATAATGCCGGGTCCGAGGCCGCAAGTGATTCCTCGGCGCCAGACCTGACGTTCTTCAATGCGGTAAAGCGGAGCGACCGTAACGCGCCTGCGACCAGCGCAGACGGCAAAACTCCAGCAAAATCTGAGAAGGCAGCGACGCCGGTGGCAAAGAGCGACGCTGCGCCTGCTCCGGTAGAAGTGGCGGCCAAGACAGCACCCACAACAGAGCTTGCGCCAGCGGTTACGCCGGCGGCGAGCGGCGGCTTTGTAGTTCAAGTCGCGGCCGTAAGTCGTGAAGAAGATGCGGCGGCTTTAGCCGGCGCATTGCGCAAAAAGAATTACAGCGTCTTCGTGGTCAACAATACAGCGGTGCACGACAAGTTTTACCACGTGCAGGTGGGCCCGTTTTCGACAATGCAGGATGCCGAGGCCATGAAGGCGCGGCTGATGGGCGAGGGGTACAACCCAATCGTGAAAAAGAGCTAGGGGTTGTTCGGCTACGGCCTGCTTAATTCCCGCCCAAATGCGGCGAAAAGGATGGGGCACCTAGTTTTCCGGAGTGGTGCGCTCAGCTGGCCTTTTGCCGCTCGCTGGCCTGTCCAACGGGTTCGGACTGCACAATGTCTGAAGACGGCCTGCCCGTAATCAATCGCGCCGAGCGATCGTAGGTGACATAGCTCCAGGCCCACTGAATCATCACGATCAGCCGATTACGGAATCCGATCAGAAAAAAGATGTGGATGAACAGCCACGCCAGCCAGGCAAAGAATCCCGAGATGTGAACTTTCCCAAACTGAGCGACGGCTGCCGCACGTCCGATCGTGGCGAGGCTGCCTTTATCGACATAGCGAAAAGGCTTGCGTGCATTTCCAGTGAGGTCGGCCGCAATCTGGCGCGCCACCCAGCGTCCTTGCTGCATTGCGACGGGGGCGACACCTGGCAGCGAGCCTTCTGATTGCATCAGCGAAGCAAGATCTCCGATAACAAACACTTCTCGGTGGCCGGGAATACTGAGGTCGGCTTCAATCAAAACGCGTCCATTGCGGTCGGTAGGTGCTCCGAGAGCTTGACCTAAGGGCGATGCGGCAACACCCGCAGCCCACAATGTCAGACTCGAAGGAACGGTTTCGTTACCAACCCGAACCTCGCCTTCACGTACCTCAGTGACAGTCGAGTTCAGGCGGACCTCCACTCCCAACCGCTCGAGCTGGCGTTTGGCACTCTCCCGTAAATCAGGAGGATATGAGGGGAGAACGGATGGTCCCGCCTCCAACAGAACGATACGCGTGGTCTTGGGGTCGATGTTGCGAAAATCATCGGCCAGAGCTCCGCGGGCGATTTCTGCGAGGGTACCGGCCAGCTCGACTCCGGTAGGTCCGCCGCCGACTACGAGGAAGCTGACTGGCTGATGACGCCCTTCAGTCGCAGCTTGCCGCTCGGCCAATTCAAATGTCAAAAGGAAGCGACGGCGAATCTCCAAGGCATCTTCGACCGTCTTCAGACCGGGCGCCCATACCTCCCATTTGTCATGCCCAAAGTAGGCGTGTGTCGCGCCGGCGGCTACCACCAGATAGTCGTAGGTCAGATCGAAGCCATGGACCTTCACCACCCGACGTGCAAGATCAAAGCCGTAAACCTCGCCCAGCAGAACCTCGATGTTACTGTGACGAGTCAATATTTCGCGGATTGGCGCGGCAATCTCGGCGGGAGACAGTCCGGCGGTCGCAACCTGGTACAACAGCGGCTGGAAAGTATGGTGGTTGCGGCGGTCCACCAGAGTAATTGGCACGGGCAGGTGAGCGAGGGATTCAGCAGCTTTGAGGCCACCGAATCCCCCGCCGATTACCACGATGTGGGGCTGCTTGCTTTTCATGGGCGTCACCTCCGATGGATGCTGACGTCGCTAGTGAAGTAACAAATTCCCAGACGGCTGGGAATCTTGCGGAGAAAAACTTTCAAAATTCAGCTCGACTTCGGTCCAAGGGTAGAAGGTTTGGGAGAAATGATGGAAGAGCTGTGACTAGGAAACTTTTTCGCAGTTTCTCAGCGTTTATCGGCGCGATATGTAAAGTTTGCCCTACCGTTCTGCACCAGAAACTGTCAGTCATATCACCAGAATTGCAATAAAAGAGCTTATCCATCATGAAGATGGCGGGAGTGAGCGGCAGTGAAATTGCAACGGCGTGGGCATGATCAATGTCATTTTAGCCGATCACGAGAGAATTTTTCGCATTGGTATGGCTGCCGCCCTCGCAGCGGAGGATGAAATCCGAATCGTGGGTCAACCGACTACACATGATCAGTTGATGCGCGGGATAGATAATTTTCGTCCCCATGTCCTGGTATTGTCGTCTGCCTTTCTGGGGCCTATTGATGAAATCCGCCAATCGTGTAATCGTCAACGGACCGCAGTTCTTTTGTTACAGGACTATGGCACAAAGTCGTTTCCTGACATGTCGGCAGATTTCGAAGGAGTAATATGGCGCTCAGCCGACCAAAGGACGGTGGTTGAGTGCATCCGCTATATGGCGCGGGGCGGCAGGATGGTTCGACTCACTCCGGACAAAGAACAGGAAATCATTCCTGAGTCAATCGGCGTTAGGGTGCGTCAGCGGATGACCGAGCAGGAACTCACTATCGTGTCCTATGTAGTGCGGGGCTTTAAGAATCGTGAAATCGCGATTCGACTTGGCACGACGGAACAGGCGGTAAAGAATTCGCTGCGTAGGATCTTCGACAAAACCGGCGTCTATGGCCGGCTAGAGCTGGCGCTGTTTGTCTTGCATCACCGTGCGCTGGCAGGCACTTCAGCAGCCAACCCGCGCGAATCACGATTTTCCTCGATGGCTTCGCCACAGCGTCACTGGAACGCCAACCGCGGCCCATCAATCAATTAACAGAATTGTCCGGAACGAGCGCTTTGCACAGGGGCAGTTGCTTTGGTGCGCGCTCGTCTATCGGCTCGGCCGTTCCGTTCGACGCGGCCATCTGCTCCGGGTCGCTGAATCATTTGGTCGCGATCAATCGGGCTGGAGGAAGTGGAGTCGGCGGAGTCCGGGGTCGCTGATGACAGAGCACATCACCGCCAAGGGCGCACCGGCTTTCAGCATCGGCGACTAATCGCTCGTCTGAAGAGCGCCCAGGCCCGGCACCGCAGGTCACGCCGTGATCGCTAACCGCTCCTTCGCGGCCGCCACAATCTTGTCAGGTTCGAATCCGAATTTCCGTTGTAGTTCTTTCAACGGCGCGGAAGCCCCGAAAGTCCGCATACCGATGATGTGGCCAGTTCCTCCTACGTAACGTTCCCATCCGAAAGTTGATGCCTGCTCGATGGCTACCCGTGCCTTTACCTCCGGTGCGAGCACGCTGTCGCGGTACTCCTGTGGCTGGCTGTCGAAGATGTCCCAGGACGGCATTGACACAACCCGCGACGCAATGCCTTCTGCCAATAGTCGTTCATGCGCTTGCAAAGCAAGAATAACCTCGCTTCCTGAAGCGATGAGGATGACTTCTGGTTTGCCTGCCGTTGCATCGGCCAGCACGTAAGCACCCTTGGCGACACCGGTCGCCGGTGCATACTTAATGCGGTCAATTGTGGGCAGCGCCTGGCGCGACAGCACCAGTACAGCCGGCTTATGGCGTAGTTGGAGGACGTAACGGTAGGCCTCGACAACTTCATTGGCGTCTGCGGGCCTGATGGTTACGAGTCCAGGAATGGCCCGCAGTGATGCCAGATGCTCAACCGGTTGATGGGTTGGACCATCTTCACCATCGCCCATGGCATCGTGTGTAAAAACATAGAACACGGACAGTTCCATCAACGCGGCCAGGCGAATAGCAGGCCGAACATAGTCGCTGAAGATGAAGAATGTGGCGCCATAGGAACGGAGCTTAGAAAGTGACAACCCGTTCACAATAGCGCCCATCGAGTGTTCACGGATGCCGTAGTGCAGGTTCTTGCCCTCCGGCGTGCCTGCTTGGAAATTCCCTGCACCTTGATAAGTCAGAGAGGTCTTGTTGGAGGGACCAAGATCTGCGGATCCTCCGAGCAGCCATGGTATGTTCTGCGAGAGTACGTTCAGGACCTTGCCCGAGGCATCTCTCCCCGCCATGCCTTTCTCGTCTGCAGGAAAGACTGGGAGGTTGCGGTCCCATCCCTCAGGCAGTTCACGCTTCTGCATTTGGTCGATTTCAGCAGCTAACTCGGAGAACTTGGCACGATAGTTTGCAAAGAGCTTTGTCCACTCAGCGCGGGCGTCAGCTCCGCGTTTGCCAATGCCCGCCGAGAAGTATTCGCGAACGCCGTCAGGAACCAGGAACTTCGCGTCCTCAGGCCAGCCGTAGGCGCGCTTAGTCAACCGGACCTCATCATCGCCGAGTGGTTCGCCATGCGCCGCTGATGTGTCCTGTTTATGGGGAGAGCCATATCCGATGTGGCTGTCGAGCACGATGAAGGTCGGCCGGCCGGTCGTCTGCTGGAATACCCGGAGCGCGTGTTCAATGCGATCGACATCATTGGCGTCTCCGACCCGCAGTACATTCCAATCATAGGCGAGGAAGCGGGCAGCGACATCTTCCGTGAAGGCAATGCTAGTGTTGCCCTCAATAGTGATGTGGTTGTTGTCCCAGATCCAGCAGAGACAGTCGAGTCCCAAGTGCCCCGCAAGCGAAGCGGCCTCTGACGATATGCCTTCCATCATGCAACCGTCGCCGCATACGGCATATATGTTGTAGTCGAAGATGTCGAATCCGGGTTTGTTGTAGCGATTGGCCAGCCATTTTCGGGCAATTGCCATGCCTACACTGGTGGCCACCCCTTGCCCCAAGGGGCCTGTCGTAGTCTCGACGCCCGAGACCCAGTGATATTCGGGATGCCCCGGAGCCTTGCTGTCGAGCTGCCGAAAACGGCGAATATCGTCGAGCGTTACCGATGGTTGCCCGAGCCGTTCGTAATCGGCATTCACGGCCTGTACACCGGTGAGGTGCAGGATTGACCACAGCAGCATAGAGGCATGCCCGTTCGATAGAACGAACCTATCGCGATTAGGCCAGATAGCATCCTGCGGATCGAAGTCCATTACCCGGTTCCAGATGGTGTAAACCAGCGGAGCCAAGGCCATCGGCGTACCGGGATGTCCCGATTTTGCCTGCTGGACCGCGTCGATTGACAACGTTCGGATCGTGTTTATGCACAACAATTCAAGTTCTTGATCGCTCATCGTCTTTGCCTCACTTATTTTCTAGTGCCGCGACTTTGCCGAGTCAGTGCGCTGCCGTTCGGCCTGGCTGTACTCGGCTGCGAGATGGGCCTCTAAGTCCCAGGCCACTTCTGGTTTTCTCCCAGCACTCCTCCGCATCGGACTGTGCTTCGATTTGCATTGCCTCCTGCGAACGGGTGTTATTGACACCCAGAGAATTTGACCGAAGCGGCCGAATTATTCTGCCGTCAGCATCATGCTGTTGGTTTCTTCACCGGGACCCGTAGGATGTTTCCAGCCACCATCCGGCGGTGTAATGCGTGCGGCTTCGGCCGGGCCCCAGGTTCCGGCGACGTAAGTGAATACCGGCGTGTCTGCCTTGAGCATGGGATCCACGATTCGCCAGGCTTCCTCGACATAGTCCTGGCGGGCGAACTCGGTGGCATCACCTGCCATGGCATCTCCCAGCAGGCGCTCGTAGGGTTCCATCTCCTTGGGGCTGGGATGCCGACTGGCAATCATCTCTGCCGAGGCAGTGGGACGGGCTTCCCCGGGGGCAACCACGGTCACACCCATGGCGATTGTAATCTGTGGGCTGACGCGAAAACGGAGATAGTCCGACGGCAGGCCGGCGTCGCGAAAAGGAGTAGGCGGTTTACGGAATCGTGCGGTGACCTCCATGCAGGTCACGGGAAGGTTCTTCCCGGCACGAATATAAAATGGCACGCCTGTCCAGCGCCAGGAATCAATTTGCATCTGCAACGCGCCAAACGTTTCGACCTTCGAGTTGGCAGCGACTCCGGGCTCCTGGAGGTATCCCTGGAACTGTCCGCGCACAAGATTTTTGGTCTCGACAGAGGGAATGGCCTTCAACACCTTGACCTTCTCGTCGCGAACGGACTCGCTGTCGGTGCGCACCGGCGCATCCATGGCAAGATTGCAGAGCACCTGGAACATGTGATTCTGAATGACATCGCGAATGGCGCCCGTCTGGTCGTAGAACTTGCCGCGACCCTGCACGCCGAAGTTCTCCGCCATCGTGATCTGGACACTGTCGATATAGTTCCGATTCCAGAACGGCTCCATAAAGGCGTTGCCAAAACGGAAGGTGATCATGTTTCGCACGGGAGCCTTGCCCAGATAGTGATCGATGCGAAAGATGGAGGACTCAGGAAATGCGCGCAGCAAAATGGCATTCAGCTCGAGGGCTGAGGCAAGGTCGTGCCCGAAGGGCTTCTCGATAATGACGCGAGCGCCCTTGGAACAGCCTGACTTCAAAAGCTGCTCGACGACTTCTTTGAACAGCAGGGGAGGAATCGCAAGATAGTGAGCCGGGTGCTGCGCGTTACCCAGTTCCTTGCGCAGGGACTGGAAGGTCGCTTCGTCGGAGTAATCGCCGTCGATGTAACGCAGCAGGCCGCTGAGCTTGGGCCAGGCGACGGGGTCCAACCCTCCATGCTTTTCCAGGCTGTCTTTAGCGCGCGCCTTCAGCTGGTCCAGACCCCAGCCGGCCTTGGCAACGCCTATGACAGGAACGGCGAGGTGGCCGCGCTTCACCATGGCCTGAAGGGCCGGAAAAATCTGCTTGTAAGCGAGATCGCCGGTGGCGCCGAAAAACACCAGTGCATCGGAGTGAATATTGTCCATGAGATCTCTCCCTATCAGCCCTTCTTTTCCAGATGCCCGCCGAAGCCATAACGCATGGCCGACAGCAGCTTGTCCTGGAACTCGGCATTGCCCCGCGATGAGAACCGCTCATAAAGTGCGCCGGTCAGCACTGGAACTGGCACTCCTTCATCGATCGCGGCCTTATTCGTCCACCGTCCTTCACCCGAGTCCGAGACTCGCCCCGCAAACTTCGCCAGCGACGGATCATCCACCAGCGCCGAAGCAGTCAGATCCAGCAGCCAGGAAGAAATCACGCTCCCTCGCCGCCACACTTCAGCCACATCCCGCAAATTCAGTTCGTACCGATAGTGCTCAGGATCGCGCAGCGGAGTCGTTTCCGCATCAATTTCATGCTGCTTCTTGCCAACATCCGCATTCTTCAGGATGTTTAATCCCTCTGCGTAAGCCGCCATGATCCCGTACTCAATGCCGTTGTGCACCATCTTCACGAAATGCCCCGCGCCGTTCGGACCGCAATGCAGATAGCCCTGTTCAGCCGTGCCGCCAATTTTCTCCCGGCCCGGCGTGCGCGGGATATCCCCGATTCCCGGAGCCAGCGTGGCAAAAATCGGGTCCAGATGCTTCACCACATCATCTTCGCCCCCGATCATCATGCAGTATCCGCGCTCCAGCCCCCACACGCCTCCGCTTGTGCCAACGTCGACATAATGAATGCTCTTAGGACCAAGTTCCTTGGCCCGGCGAATGTCATCGATGTAGTACGAGTTCCCTCCATCAATCAGGATGTCGCCAGCCTCTAGGCTGGGAAGAATCTTCGCAATCGTTTCATCCACCACCGCTGCCGGAACCATCAGCCATATCGCGCGTGGCTTCGCCAGCTTCTTCACAAAGTCTTCGAACGAAGACGAAGGCGTCGCTCTCTCGGCAGCAAGCTCCTGCACCGCTTTGGGAAACACATCGTAAACAACGCAATCGTGGCCTCCGCGAATGAGGCGGCGCACCATGTTTGCACCCATTCTTCCCAACCCAACCATTCCCAGTTGCATACCGTTCTCCTCATGTCGTAACGTCGAAGTTGTATCAGGATAAAGAATCACAGAGCTTAGCGTTAGCAAGCTAGCTCGACCTGATTGCTGCCGTAAATCTGGGCGGGCTCCCGGCCATCATCCCCTTCTTGCCGGCAAAATTTCACGATCGCATACACCAGCAGGAAAAACACCGTGACAAAAAATCGCCGCAAAGATGGCCAGCACAAATAAAGACAAGTGATGGATCTCTAACGCTGGCGTCGATACGGGAGAGAAGATATTCGCTGGATCGGGAGCAGAAGTGCCCAACGCAGACGTAGCGGCAAGCAGGATTAGGGTCGCCGCTCCAGCGACACTCAGGACAAGCCTCGCCGAACTCGATTTCAAAGCCGCACTCCGCTTGGCTGACCTGAATCTGGCGGAGGCAGCCTGCCATGAATTATGTAGACGTAAGTGGCCGGGAGGCCTCGAAGCTGATCG
>Ga0306921_10000090_pt1 | contig 62490 bp, 47 predicted proteins | sample sta12Cox44000080_FD_203760 | JGI IMG/M metagenome (GOLD analysis project Ga0306921, IMG submission 203760) | Lab enrichment of tropical soil microbial communities from Luquillo Experimental Forest, Puerto Rico - statoxic.12C.oxic.44.000.080 (v2)... | ecosystem: Environmental > Terrestrial >... | reverse complement strand
AGGCCAACCTTTAGTCACACTGCGTTAGTATTTTCCAAGGTTTGATAGTTGCGTAATTTTTGGCAATGCGGCGATTGTTGCTGCTCCTCATGCTCATAATGTCGATTGGCGTTAGTCTTTATCTCGAACAGAGATCGAAGAAGCGCACTGAGTATCGCTGGATGAACAACAGCCGCGTGGCTTGCGCTGGGGCGGCAAACGTCCCCACTAGCGTTTATCACTGAAAATTGCCTGTCGTTGCGAGCAATAATCTATAGTCGGCGAATCGACCGAAACGGAAGTGCAGTTCGTTAGGAGGCTTCTATGAGCATTAAGGCGAGCACGCGGCAATTGGAAGACATAACCATTGTGGACCTGAGCGGTCAGATCAAGCTCGGCGACGGCACCCAAGTCTTGCGCGACATTGTCAAAGACCTGCTTTCCAAGGGCGAAAAGAAGATCCTGTTGAATCTGGCTGACGTCAGCTACATCGACAGCTCCGGCATTGGCGCACTGGTTGGTGCCTTCACCTCCGTGCGGAACCAGGGCGGCGAGATGAAGCTGCTCCTGCTAACGAAGAAGGTCAAAGATGTACTCGCCATCACCAAGCTTCTGACGGTGTTTGACGTGAAAGATGACGAGGCAGCAGCCATTGCCGGGTTCAAACTCTAAATGGACGTAGCTGCGTGATGGGTGTCGCTCCGATGGAAGTGAGCACTCGGAAGCAGAGGCGAGGGCGATAAGGGGTGAACCCCCGGAGAGGCGGGAGCCGAATACAGGTCTGCCGCGACCTAATGCCCAAATGTGAAAAGGTAAGGGTTTGGTGTGCCCAAAGCAGCCGCTTTCTGGTTCAGCGGAAGCACCGGCAGAACGCCTGATGACCAGCGATTCAGAAGTTGCGATCCTCACCTATTCTTTTCGCCTCGATCGCGAATTGGGCGGTTCGCAATGCCAATAATTCCAGCTCCTCCCATCTCAAAGCTGGCTGCGGTGATACTTATCATTGACCGCCTGTAAGGCTCGGCGCACACTTATAGTGGAATGGCTTGCTGAGTGTTGTCTTCTATTATCAGCGCTGGGCAACACCCTGGCCGCCTTTTCCGACGGCATCTTTTGCATGTTCGTCACTGCTGCGCAGCAGGAGAGGAGGGTCATATGTTCGCTCTGAGGCTGGTTCAACTCATAGAGCACAATGCCGACAAACTTGCGGAGGGCCTGATTCAGAGGCTGAAGCACTCAAATTCCTGCAACGAGCTGTTGGCTTGCGTGCCGGCGCACGAGCTGAAGCATCGAGCCTTAGAAATCTACGGCAACCTTACCGATTGGATGCTGAACAAGACGAAAGCTGAGGTCGAGGAGCGCTATATCGGCATTGGTGCCCGTCGTGCCCATCAAGGAGTGCCGTTCAGCCAGTTCCTGTACGCCATCCACGCGACCAAGGAGAACCTCTGGGACTTCATGCAGCAGGAAGGGCTGCTCGAACCCGGGGACCTGATCAGCCAGATGGAACTGCTACGGGCGATGGAGCACTTCTTCGACCGTGCCTTGTATTTCGCCTCGATCGGACACGAGGGTGTCATGCAGAACGAATTCATCAGGTCCCAGGTGGCAGTCCATACAGCTTGACGGCGTTTGCACGTCCCGGGTGGCACATGACTAATGTAGGCAACGGTTACGCGCCGCCTGAAGCATCCTCACGTGTTGCCGGACATGGTTGAGCCCGCAAAATCCTCCACAAAACGCGGCATAACTCACGCACGGTATACCCTTTCGCTTGCCTGCTTCGCGGGTATGAGGATGGGATCGGCGTCCAACAGTTTCACAATGCGACGCGCAGCGCCGGACGTGATATGCGTGTAATGCTTGAGCATTCTCGTACTCATGTGCCCCACAAATGCCTGAATCGTTCCGAGGGGGAACGCCGCGCTGGACCATGTGAGTGATAAACGTATGCCGGAGGTCGTGAAAGCGGATCCCTCCCAAGCCAGCGGCTTTCGTGAGGCTTCCCAAGCGCTGCCCCAGTACTGTTGGTGCTGTGTTGGGTCGTATCTTGGTTCGCCTTTGTGTTCTCCGTGTGTAATGTGCGACCGACTCTTAAGCAATAGATAGTAATCGGCTGGGTCGCAGGCGGCAGAATCCAGCCCGCAAGTTACAATGGCTTTCCTGCCGTTTGGGTTGCTGATTGGCTCCGTATGAATCCACTTCAACGCTCGCCTGAGGAATACCGCGAAGCATTCCTGTGCGTCAGTGAGCTTGCGACCAACTTGCTTCGCGAGTTAAACGATCGCCCATGCTTTCCAAACATCGCCGGCGAAGAATCGCAGCAGCTCTTTTCGGAGCCGCTTCCTGAGGAGGGAATTGGTCTTCGTGCGCTAGATGTTCTCCAAGCTGTTATTGATGCTTCTCGCCTGCCGAACCCGCGTTTCTTCGGATACGTACTCGGCTCAGGAGAGCCCATTGCTGCCGCTGCAGACTTGCTCGCCAGCGTGCTGAACCAGAATGTAACCGCTTGGCGCTCAGCTCCCGCGGCGGTCACCATCGAACGGGTGGTGATTGATTGGCTCGCCCAGGCTATGGGTTGCACAGGATTCGTGGGCAGCCTCACTGGAGGAGGCTCAACGGCCAACCTCATGGCGCTTGCCATGGCTAGAGAGTCCAGGACGCCCGCCAACGAATCCGGCGTCGAAAGGCCGGGAACCGTGTATGCATCCGAGCAGGTACACATGTCCATCCCGAAAGCGATAGCTCTTCTTGGGTTGGGCCGGAGATACCTGCGATTAATCCCGTGCGATGCGCAATTTCAAATTCGCCTCGACCTGCTGGAAGACGCAATTGCCAGCGATGTTCGCGATGGACATACTCCTGTGGCAATCGTTGGCACGGCTGGAACGGTCGCTACCGGAAGCATCGATCCCTTGCGCGAACTCGCCGACCTCGCTAGGAAACATGGTGCCTGGTTTCACATCGACGGAGCCTTCGGCGGGCTGGCGGCCCTCGCCCGTCCAGAGTTGTTTAACTCTCTCTCGCGCGCCGACTCAATCGCCCTAGACCCACACAAATGGCTGTATCAGCCACTCGACTGCGGTTGCCTTCTCTACCGTGATCGCGTTGTGGCGCGCAAGACATTTTCGTTTACCGGAGATTACGCGAAGGCACTGCGGGAGGACCCGGTCGAGAACTTCGCGTTTTTTGAGGAGACTCTGGAACTGTCGCGTCGATTTCGAGCACTCAAGTTGTGGCTATCGCTTCGCTATCATGGCTTGGCTGCGTTTCGTTCACAAATCGCGCACAATCTTGAACTGGCTGCCCATCTGGCAAAGATCATCGAAGCAAACGATCACCTCGAACTCATGGCGCCCGTCCCACTGGGTGCTGTGTGTTTTCGCTTTGTTCCGTCTTCGCACCGATTGTCCGAAGCGCAGCTCGACTCACTGAACCTGAAGATCATGACCCAGGTACAGCTCGCCGGTGGAGTGTACATTTCCAATGCCACAATCCACGGTCATTTTGCCTTGCGAGCCTGCGTCGTGAACCATCGCAGCACTTCCGAGGATGTCGAAGCTGTCGTTGATGAGGTAGTTAAGACAGGTAAAACGCTTCTTCTTGAGTCTTAACTCTGGTGTATCCGTTAAGGTCTGTCGCGGCGTAATGCCCCAAATGTAAAAGAGGTAAGGGTTAGGTGTGCCCAAATGCTTCGCTTGGGCTTGCCGTTGTAGGGTGAGGGTAATGGGCTCGTTACATCAATCATTCGTAGCTGCATGCCTAGCAAGTACGAATCCATTGTGCGTCGAGTGGGATGGATAGAATATCCATCATAGAGCCACCCACAAGAGCGGCTATGGACACAGTAATGAGATTGACCTCATGGCTTCGGTCCCTGGCTAATAGAAGTTCGTCCACCCTCACGCTCTCGCCTGAGGTTTTCTGACGGCGAGGCAGACGGGCGGCACACTGGAAGGGCCGAATCTCGCTCGTTCCCCGCGTTCGTCGGCTCGTCCCGCAAGAGGGCTAGGACCCTGCGGGTACGGTCGACGGAGCGGACCAGGTCTGCCTCCTGCCGTTCATATGCTGCTTGGATTTGTCTGGTGGTTCGATCGCCCGCTGCCCCATCTTTCTTCACGGCTTCAGACAGCTTCCGCAACAGCATTGTGGGCAATTTAGACAGTGATATGGCAGATACGGTCCTGTTGCGATTAGCCATTTATTCCCTTTTTGTGCTCTGTCGTCATAAGTGCACGCTCTGTATAAACACGACCAGCGCTTACGAATTGAGCACCCTCATTACCAAATGAGTATGGATGGCTGAGCTGGCACGGCGCACTGATCAGAAGCGGAGTAGCTTCACCCAGACGCTCCAAACGAGGAAAGTAAAGATCGGGTGGCTAGGGCTCATTACGTGCAACATCTTGCATATGATTTCTTAAAGTTGACTGTATACACCCTTATCTTCCCGTGCCACGACACCGGCAATCCACTTGCTTCGCTTACTTAATCCGATAATGTCGGGGCTGGGAGGTTTCCTTCGATATGTCACGGTCTGGTAATGCGCCACGAAATGTTACTGAAAGCGACGAGTATGTAAATCCGTTCCAGGATGTACATCGCAAGGCCAAAGCCCGTAGGGAGCGCGCTGAAGAAGACCGGAAGAAACTTGAGGAGATTCGGAAAGAAAGATTGACCCAAGAACCAGTGACTGCCCTCAAGAGGCGAGAATGACCGGTTCCGATCATAATTTTGTAGCAGGTAGCCTGAGAGAGAGCCGCTGTGAGAGGAGTCTGCAAGATGGACCGCAAGTTCTACTTCTAACCGGCAGAAGCAAAGATAGGATGGAAAGAATCATTGTTCTGGGCTGCGGACGCAAATACGGAACAACACAAAATGTGAGGGCAACCCATATATTCGCGGTGTTCTCGATCGAGGTTGAGAAAGCAGGAGTGAGGTCGTGACTTATCGCCTAACTAACTTTCAATCGGTTATCTTCGTAACCTTCTGAGCCGAGGACATATCCAATTGCTTAGCGCTGATTCAGGCAACCATTGGCGGTGGAACTGATACCTGGGAATGTCTCGTATCTTCATTGTGATTGGAGAGCAGGGACGCGATTTCTGCTAGAAACTCTTCCGGTGTTATGCCTTTGCTGAGTAACCTGTCCGCTTGCTCGTATCCTGGCGGCATATTCGCCCATGCGGTCAAGAGAACGATAGGCACTTCCGGCTTGAGCCGTTTTAGCTGGAGTGTCAGCTCTCTCCCAGTACCGTCCTGCAGCAAATGATCAGTGATCACCAGGTCCACATGATTGCAATTAAAAAGACCAAGCGCAGCCTTAGGGTTCGTAGCGGTCAAAACCGCATAACCCCGGATGGACAATAGAAGACGACGAACAGTTAGCGCAGTATGATCGTCATCAACGCATAGAATCACACTTGACAATGGAGATTCCCTCCTGTGCTGCCGCCGGCTTTCCCTTTCGTCTACGGAGGACGCGAGAGCAGGTGAAACACCTTGTTCCGCCAACGGGTGCATCCCAAAATGGGGCCAGGGCAATCGGGCCTGGCCCATGGAGGAACAATCCTGCACGGCGCTGCTGATTTGCCTGCTGTGCAAAGGCTGTCTTTGTAAGGTGGAGCAGGTGCATTGCCATTATGGAGCGAGGTAAAACACGGAAGTTATCAGGGCCTGATCAGTCGTACAGTGCAATTGTTTGCACCAAATCAGCCTCCACCAGCGTACGGTCCATTTCAGGAAAGAGGGATCCGACAAGCTAGTCACAGCGCATGGTTGCGACATCACGGCTGAGCGGATCTTCAAATGAAGGGAAGCCGCTAGATAGCCGTCCAGGAAACGCCCATAGCCATCAATTGATTGAGGTAATGGGGTGGGGCAAGCTGGGTTCGGCGTGGCCTCAGCACGACTTATGACTGGTTCTAAGGTCTGCCCCGGTGTAATGCACCCAATGTAGATAAGGGTGGGGTGAGGTGTGCCGAGACTCGCCTTGAACAGTCTCGCTCGAGTAACCGACCTTCAAGAAACCCCGCGCGGGCACATACAAGAGCGACCCCTAACCGAGACTCTGCGGGCTTGCTTACTAATCGCCGATTACCATCACTTGGTGGAAGTAACCTTTCGCTGTCTCACGTGGCGCTCGCGGTCTCGCACAATGAGCTCGTGTAGGTCATAGCTGTATGTCCCATAACCACGAAATGACTCGGGATCAAACAGTCGCTTAATGCCACAATCGGTACACATTTGATAGGAATACTCGTCATCGTATCGCGTAGGCCAAGTCATGTGCCTGTGCCAGCACCCACGGAAGAACGCCACCGCGGCAGTGCCTAATCCCATGTTGTGGCTCCTGTCGATCGCGTGAGACTTCGGTTACGGTGCCGGGCGATGACTTTCCTGAGCTAAACCGGTGGTTAGAATACCCAGCTTGGGGAAATTAGCCGCCAACCAGGAGATTACCTTCGTCCTGTCTCTCGAGGGACATGCGGTGTCAATCACAACGGAAGCGTATTCAGCAACTGATCCACATGCCATAACGCCATCTGTGCCGAACACTGTGTCTACTTCGTAGCCTGCTCGCATGAGGGACTGTTCGTCTCGAATCAATGTCGCAGGATCATAGTTGACATAAAGTATGTGAGCAGCAGCCATCGCGGGTATTGCCCTTCTGAACACAGAGCGCTTGTGCCTTGACGCTTGTTCTTTTTTATCTGTTTCGTCTCGCAGATCATCATCGCAATAAATCAGAGTCCCCACGGACCTCCTTGAACTGGATGTCTCCATTACTCGTTGATAGCCGACTCGGGTGGCGACAAATGGGCATTCCGAGATCTCGCTCTACGCGGGCACTCTAGCCACAGTCGACACAACAAGTTACCCGAGACGAGTAACATCATCTTTATGTGACTTTATTCGTTGACATGGTAACACGGTATAGGTTACGGTAACAACGAAATGGAGGCTCGGAGAAACTCCGCTTCTGGCCGATTCTGCCGTCTGAGTCTCTAGTCTGTTGTTCTTTGTTGATCGACTTTTGCAGAACGAGGACGCCACTTTGCTAAAGAATGATCCTGCTGTCGCAGCAAAGCCTATTCCTGCCTGTCAAAATCATTCAGCCGAAATCCTCATGCAGGTTGTCCATTTCATTACGGAGAACCTCCATGCCGATTTGTCGGTCTCAGCCTTGGCGCGGACATTCTCGCAGCCAGAAAGTGTGTTGTTTCGTGCCTTTAAATTACAGACCGGAATCGCACTCGACCGGTTTGTGTTGCGGCGGCGTATCGAGCGTGCCCTTCACCTTTTGAAGCACTCCAAGGCCACCGACACTGAGATTGCGATGGGGATCGGATGGGGGTCAGCAACTGACTTCCAAACCGCATTCACCAGCTACTTAGGGGTTTCGCCAGCCGAGTATCGCATGAGTGTAGGCCTGAAACAGCAGGCTACGAGGGTGAAAAGCCACAAGCGCCCGAGCGCATCCACATGCATACCTCGGGAAGGATCTGGTGGCCAGGCACGCCGCGTACTCGCAGCAGTCTAGGAATAGAGGGGGCTGATCAGGTCGAGTGATGGGCGAGAAGGCAAGAATCCTCTACGGTGGTGAACCGCTCGGGATGCAACGCGATTGCTGACGGCTTCGGAAGACAAATCGAAACCTTATGCAGCCGCTCAGTCGCAGTGCCCCCCACTTCCAGCTTCCCCTGGTCGACGGACAAGACTGCGCTTCGACATGAGCCTTCCTGTTTTGCTTCGTACATTTGGCGACCCATGGAAAGCAGGAGAATTTAAGGACATTAGTGCCAGGGGTCCTTCGCTCGAATCCCTCCCCTCAAGATAACCTTCGCATTCAGGGCACCAAACTCCTCGTTCCAAACTTTTGCAAGACGTTGAAGACCCACGATCTGGCACTCTTCCCTGCTTCCGTCCTCTTCGGTATGCTTATGCCGCAATGAACGACGACAAACTGCGCGCGTGGTGGTTTCACCGTCAGGGCCTGGATGGTTCCTTGCAAGCTCGTACTCCGGGCGAGGTGCTTCAACGAGCGGGTTGGGCGCGTTCTGTTGCCGGCTCCGGTCCGTATCTCACGTTCTTTTCGCGTTCTGGTTTCGGACGGCAATCGATTGATGACGCCGTTGCGGCTCTTGACATTCACGAGTTACCTTCCGCGCGCGGCTGCACCTATGTTTTGCCGAAATCAGATTTCGCCTTAGGACTCCGCGTCGGTGAGGAATTCTCCGCCGAAGAAATGGCTCGCGCTCGCAAGCTCGGCGTTGCCGATGCGGAAATCGCCAAATTGGAATCCGCCATTGTCACAGCTTTGCGAAGTGGCCCTCAACTGCCCGACGAAATTCGTGCCGCCGTTGGCACAGCCACTCGTAACTTGGGGCCCGCGGGCGCAAAGAAGGGCCTCACCACAACCTTACCCGTAGCTCTTGGGAAGCTGCAGGTTAGCGGTCACATCCGCCGCATCCCGGTCAACGGCCGCCTCGATCAGCAGCGCTATCGCTATGCCCTCTGGGAACCTAGCCCTATGCGCAACTTCAGGCAATCGGTCGCAGATTCCTACACCGATCTCGCTTGCCGTTACTTTGCGTGGATCGGACCCGCGACTCTCAGCGAATTCCGCTGGTTCTCTGGTCTCGGCGCTAAGGCGGCAAAGTCGATTATCGATCGGCTGGGTCTCGTACCTGCCGAGCCCGGCTCTGACCGGCTCATGCTAGCCGAGGACCAACCCGCCTTCTGCAAATTCAAGATTCCCACCAAGCCGCAATATTCCTTAATCAGCAGCCTGGATTCGATGTTTCTGCTCAGGCGAAACATCGCCACCTTGATGACGCCTGAGGTCGCCCGTCAGAAGGTCCTTGCTGAGAAAGGCATGCGAGAAATGGGTATGCTTTCCGACTTGTCCAGCAATGCCATTCTGGACCGCGGCACTATCATCGGCCTATGGGAATATGATCCCGAGAGCTCCACTCTGGTTTGGTGTACGTTTTCCCGCCCAGACAGGTTACTTCGGGAGCAGATAGCCCTTATCGAGGCATTCGTTCGCGACCAACTCGGGGATGCCCGCTCCTTCAGCCTCGACTCGGCCAAAAGCCGGCTGCCGCGCATACAGGCGATCCGCAAAGCTCAGGGTAAGTCGTGACAAGCGATGATCATTTCTCAGGACTGGGCCCAGGAGGCTTACGGCAAAATCTAGATGCGCGATGGTCGTGTCTGAGGCCACGACTTCACAGCCTGCCCTGAGCGAAGTCAAGGGTGCCGTTAACGCTGCTACTTGCTGTAATCCCGAGCGGACGAACGGGGGTCCCCGCGAAGCGCCGATTTGCCGTTCGCGGGGGTGTTTTTAGTCCGCGAATTCGACTTCTTCCGTACCTTGAAAGGCTCCTACAGAGAGCACCCCAACACGGCTAGATCTTGTTCCCGTCGCCAAGAAAACTTCACCGAATGGAAAAAAGCATGATATGGTGCTCAGGATGTTGGATCCTGCGTTGCTCATCAACGCTAAGTTCAGACCAGGAGAATAGAATGTCCCCAATCGGAGAACAGTTAGCCCGCGGAACAGGAGAGCAGGTAGGCAATCCCATGGAGCCGGTCGCCGTCGCTGCCACCGCCCCGCCCGCTGCTGCCGCCCCCAAGAAGAAGGCACCCGCGAAAAAGAAGGCGGCCAAGAAAGCCGCCAAGAAAGCGGCTAAGAAGAAGTCTGCCAAAAAAGGCGGCCGCAAGTCGGCCAAGAAAAAGCCCGCCAAAAAGAAGGCGGCCAAGAAAGCCGGCAAAAAGAAAAAGAAGTAGAAACCAGCTAAGTTCTCTCCTTCGCCCATTTTCAGTCACTGCTTCCAGGCGACGACCGGGTTCCCACAAAGCGCCATTTTGCACTTTGTGGGGTGAAACCTTCGTCGCCTTATGTTTCCTCCAAGCTGTCCCACAAATTCTGCTTTAAAAGCGCACGGCTTCAGCCGTGCCGAAACCGACTTCGTTAGGCACAGGGTTTAGCCCCCGAGGGATCTCTCTTTATGGGCAAATCTGCACTTGTGAGATGAGCTCTTATCACCGAGAAACCACACTTGCTCATTTAAACTAGTCGCCTATGCTCAGCCAAAAACAATTCTGTGACCGCGCCATCCGCGAACTCCGCGAAATCGGCGCTCAATTGCAGAGCCTTCTCGCCGACCGCACGCTCTACCGCAAGCTGGAATCCGAAGTTGTCGCCCCGAATTTCAACCTGGCGAATTCAAACAGTCCGTATCTTCCGATGATCAGGGCGTCCTACACTGATGCCACAACCATGCGCCTCGGCCGCTTGTTCGCGCCCGATGCCAATTTGTCGCTTCGCCGGCTTCTCACCCAGATCTCCGATTATCCGGAACTCATGCACCACAAGCTCACCGGAAAGGAACTGGCAGGCGACATCGCCGACCTGGATAAGGCCGCAACTGTGCTCCAGGAGCAACTCGAGCCTCACTTCACGCCGCGCGAGCGCACCTTCGCCGCTCTCGAAGCCACCAACCGCAAACTTGATCGCGCTATCGATCTCCTCGTCGACTGCGTCAAGCGGTATTACTGGATCGTTTCCGACTCCTACCTCGACTTGGACTCCTCGGACAACGCCGATCCTCTGGCAATCTTCCACACCCCATGGATTGAGCCAAAGTAAGTCGAGGTGCTCTGCGGGCTTCAAGTTGGGGGTAGATGTGAGCCGGCAGCCGAGACCTTGAGCGAAGCGAGTCGAGGGGCCTATCCGGCGCTATCGCTCGTGGTCTTCTACCGAGCGAAAATGAAGTGCGCCGCCGAGATCTTGATCAATGATGGGCTAAAGCTCTGAGGTTCTTCCCTACCACACCCGACATACCTTGTCGCTCGCCTTCACCATGGGTTGTCCGGCCTTACATCCAAATGCCGCACCGAACTCCGGCATATTCACCACCACGCCGTTGATTCGATACTTTCCCGGTGAATGCGGATTGGTCATCGCATTGACCCTCAGGTTTTCCGGCCTCTGGTTCTCGCACGCCCACTGCGCGAATCCTACAAAGAATCGCTGCTCCGGAGTTAGCCCGTCGTGGTCGGTCAAGTTCTGGCCGTTCGTTGCACCCTTCCAGGCCATGTACGCCAGAATCGTCCCCCCTAGGTCCGCTACGTCCTCGCCCTCGGTGAGCTTCGAGTTGATCTTGATGTCGTCCACCACCACGTACTGGCCGTACTGATCGACCACGCAATCGGCTTGCTTTACGAACTGGTCTGCATCCTGCTTCGTCCACCAGTCCTTCAGGTTCCCCTTGGCGTCATACTGTCTTCCCTCATCGTCGAAAGCATGGGTCAGCTCGTGCCCGATGGTCGACCCCGTATTACCGTAATTCGGCGCGGCGTCCATTTTTGCATCGTACAAAGGCGGCTGCAGCACACCCGCTGGGAAGTTGATGTCGTTCATCTGAAGATTGTAGTAAGCATTCACCGTCGGAGGCGTCATGTCCCACTCTGTCCGATCCACCGGCTGCCCGACTTTCGCCAGCTCGCGCTTCTGCTCGAACTCGGTGGCGCGAAGGTCATTGCCGTAGAAATCGTCTGCGACGATTTCTACCGAGCTATAGTCCCGCCACTTATCCGGATACCCCACCTTGTTCCGGACCGCCTTCAGCTTGATCAGCGCCTGCTGCTTGGTTGTCGGGCTCATCCATTGCAGTTCCTGGATCCGCACCGCCATGGCATCCTCGATCTGCTGCGTCATCTGCACCGTCGAAGCCTTCAACTCCGGGCCAAACGTCTTCCGCACAAAAACCTGGCCCAGAGCCTCCCCAAGATTGCCATCCGTGTACTGCACACACCGTCTCCACCGGGGCTGAAGTTCCGTAGCTCCGCGCAGATACTTGCGGTAAAACTCAAAATTCTCGTTCACGAATGCCGACGACAAAAATGGCGCGCGCGAATGCGCCACATGCCAGCGAAGGTAGATCTTCCAATCATCGAGTGAGGCCGTCTTCAGTTGCGAATTGACCTCCTTCAAGAAGTCTGGCCAATAAACATTCACGATCCCGAACTTCGGCACGCCTGATGCAGCGAAAAACGCGTTCCAGTCGAAATCAGGCGCTACCTTATAAAGGTCCGGCACGCTCATCTTATGTTTCTGCTTGTAGGGATCTCGCCGCTCAACCCGCGTTAGTGTCGCCTTCGCCAGGCTGGTTTCCATCCGCATCACCGTATCTGCATTCTTCTTGGCCACTTTTGGAGAATCTCCCAGCAGCTCGAACATCTTTTGCACGTGCTGTAGGTAGCGCTCGCGCGTCTCCTTCGATTTGGCATCGTCCTTTAGGTAGTAATCCCGATCCGGCAAACCCAGTCCCGCCTGATCGAGCCCGACAATCATTTTGTCCGAATCGTCCGGGTCCTGCACCGACCCGTAGGCAAACGGCACTGCCATGCCTTGCAATTGCAACGTCGCCGTGAGCGCCGGCAGGTCTTCCATGCTCTTCATCGATTGAATGGAATCCAGCAGCGATCGCATCGGTTTCGCGCCTAGCTGCTCCACTCTTGCCTCGTCCATGCAAGAAGCGTAGAAGTCCCCGATCTTCTGCGTGACTGCGTCGCGGTTCTTCTCGGTCGCGGCTTGTTCCAGCAGTCCACGCAAATATGCCAGGTTGTCCACGTAGAGTTTCCCGTAAACGTCCCACGAGGCCTGATCGGGCGGAATGGGATTCTTCTTCTGCCATCCGCCGCAGGAATACTGATAAAAATCGACGCACGGATCGACCGTGCGGTCCATGGCGATCCCATCGAGGCTTGGCCTGTAGGGCAACCCCGGCTCAGCTGCCGTCTGACCCTGCGCATAAGTGGCAGCTGCGAGAAAAACCGCCAGGGCGGCATATCGTATGAGGTGCAATGTCTCCTCCAGGCGAACCGAAGAGCATAGCAGAGCCCTCTGCACACTGCATCCCATTGGTAATACTCGCTTCCTTTCTGTTCCGGATACACCAATTTCCCCGCCTTCACAATTCTTAACCTCCCGCTTTCAGGTTACTTAACAGGCGCTCTGCGAAACACACCCTACACCCCGGGGTTTAGAGTAGTGCGAGTGCGGAAACCGCGCTCAGCAGTGGTGAGAGCTTCCGGAGTTCACGGAAGCAGACGGAGTACGAAAATGAAATCAAGACGGCAGTTCGGATGGTTCCTTGCACTATTGGTCTGGCTGTCTCTTGTCGGCGGCCTCCTTGCCCAGGATCAGACCGCCCCCAACTACCCCAATGCTGGCTCCGCATCCGATAACTCCAACCCCGCAAACGATCCTGCGGCGCGCGTGGCCCGCATCCAATACATCGCGGGTGAGGTATCCATGCAGCCTGGCGGAGTGAACGACTGGGTTGCCGCCACACTTAACCGGCCGCTGACCACCTCCGATCGGGTGTGGACCGACAAAGACTCGCGCGCCGAACTGAATGTCGGCACGGCTTTCATCCGGATGAACTCCGAGACCAGCATTACCTTCACTAACCTCGGAGACAACACTCTCCAGATGCAACTCGATCAAGGTACTGTTGAGCTCACCGTCCGCCATCTGGAACCCCTCGAGATCTTGGAAATTGATACTCCAAATCTCGCCTTCGATGTAATGGAGCCGGGCGTGTACCGCATCGATGTGCCAGCGAACGACAATCAGACCTTGGTCACGGTGCGCAAAGGCCATGGCCAGGCAACTGGCAGTGCTCCCGCTGTAACAGTCGCCCAGGGCCAGCAGGTCCGCTTCACCGGACAAGGCACGCTCCAGAACTCTGCCTATGCTGCGCCGGGGCCTGATGGCTTCGAGGACTGGGCCCAAGTGCGCGATAGGCGCCTCGATGGCTCGCAGTCTGCGCAGTACGTAGCTCCCGGCACCATCGGCTACCAAGATTTGGATTACTACGGCTCGTGGCGAACGGTGCCTTCCTATGGCGCGGTCTGGGTTCCCACTAGCGTTCCCGCCGGCTGGGCGCCTTACCGCTACGGACACTGGGTGTGGATCGCCCCTTGGGGCTGGACTTGGGTTGACGATGCTCCTTGGGGTTTTGCTCCCTTCCACTACGGACGCTGGGTCTACTCCGGCGGCGCTTGGGGCTGGGCTCCTGGCCCGGTTTACGTTGGTTGGCGTCCTTACTATGCACCCGCTCTGGTCGGCTGGATTGGTGGCGGAGGCTGGGGTTTCGGCATCTCCGTTGGCTTCGGCTTTGGTGGCGGATGCGGCTGGTTCCCGCTCGGCTGGGGTGAGCCTTACTATCCCTGGTACCGCGGATACCGCGGCGGTTACGTGAGCCAGACTTACATTCGTAACGTGAACGTGACGAACACTCACATCACCAATATCACCAACATCACAAACAACTACTACAACAATAGGGTCACCAACACTAATTACGTAAACCGTAACGTAGCTGGTGCAGTCACCGCCGCACCTAAATCCGCTTTGATTAACGGACAGAACATCGCCCGTGTGGGCAAGCCCGTTCCAACTTCAGAACTCGGCAACGCACAGGTCGTTCGCAATGTTGATGTGAATCCGACGAAGCAGTCGATGCTGGGAGGAGCCAGCGCCCGTACCTCTGCTACGCCTCCGCGCACCGCGATCGACAGACCCGTCGTAACCCGCGCCGCCGTGCCGCAGAACACATCTCCGCAGCGGTCCCTTACAAGCGCCCCCGAAACCCACGGCGCGCCGGCACCACCGACCGTCAACGGTGCACGCACCCCAGCGACCGAAGCGGCGAACCAGACTCGCCCTGCTGTAGCTCGGCCCTCAGACCAACGCGCGAACACCAATCCGATGCCTGCCGTGACTGCTTCGACCACTCCTTACCAGGGCAGTCAGCAACACGTCGTGCCAAAACCGCCCTACGCCGGAGGCCATGCTCCATCGGCGACTGAAACTGCACAGCAAAGCAAGTCGTCCTCGCCTCAGTCGCCGCATGTAGCTACGCCGCCGCCGCAGGCTGTCCGCACTGCGCCAACAACTCCGCAAAGCCAACACAATGGCAACCAGGCGCCGAAGAACAATCATGAGAGTGCGCCCAAGGAGACGAACAAATCGAACTCCGGTTCAGCGGCAGTGACCGTGCCGCAGCCGCCCACCTCGTACTCGTATCGGCCGGGCCCTTCGTACAGCGCCGCGAGCAGTCCGCGTAATGGCAGCTCGCCCGCACCTTCGGGAGCATCGTACTACGGTGGCTCGCGGAGTTACATGCCGAGCCCAGCGCTCAGGGGCTCCACGCCAAGCCCCGCCCCGTATTCCCCCAACCGCAGTTACTCACAACCCGCGGCTCCGGCATACCACGGTGGAGGCTACAGTGCCGCTCCAAGCTACAGGCCGGCTCCGACCTATAGTGCGCGAGCCAGCGCACCTACGGCACCGCATTACTCTGCTCCCGCACCGCACTACTCAGCTCCCTCTTACTCCGGCGGTGGAGGGGGCACACATTATTCCGGTGGATCGAGTAGCGGCGGCCACTCCGCCTCCTCCAGTGGACACAACTCAGGCCACAGCCGCTAACCAAAGAATTCCTCATTCGCGACCCCGTTCAAGCATCACTTGAACGGGGTCTTACTTGGGTGCCCATTCCGCCTATGGCGAGCTGGGGCTCTTCGTTTGGGGACCTACATCTGGGTGCCCCCACCCTTTCGCCCGATTTTGGGTAAAGAGTGGAGAAAGAGAAACTAAGTTCTTAGCCAGCTATTCCTAGAGTTTGTGCGATGTTCTCGCGTCAGGACGTGATTTCAGTCATGCCGCAAACGACTGAAAGTACATCCGTGCTTTAGCCCTGCGGGACCTATCAACTCCCGCCGGTTGCCCCCATCCCGCCTTCTTCTACCGCGGCCTGCGCTGAGTGGGGTCGAAGCGCGGGGAATTTCAAATCATGGGGGATTTTTTGTAACTGCAAACTGCTGGTTGCTGTTTGCTTATAATCAAACTGTGACTGCTCCCCACATCCGCAAAGTCGCCGAAGCCAACTTCCCCACTCGTTGGGGACAGTTCCGCATCTACGGGTTTGTGGACGAAGCCGCCGACGGCAAACCTGAAGAAGCCGTCGCCCTGGTAATGGGTGACATTCACGAGAAAGCCCCTCTCGTGCGCATCCACTCGCAGTGCCTGACCGGCGACGTATTTGCCTCGATGCGCTGCGACTGCCGCCAGCAGCTCGAAATGGCTCTCTCCATGATCGGCGACGCAGGAGCCGGCATCCTGATCTACGAGCAGCAGGAGGGCCGGGGCATCGGTCTCATGGCGAAGATCCAGGCCTACGAACTTCAGGACAAGGGACTCGACACCATCGAAGCCAATGAAAAGCTCGGCTTCGACGCCGATTACCGCCAATACACTCTTCCCGCCGAGATGTTGAAGCAGTTGGGCGTGAGTTCCGTGCGGCTCATCTCCAACAATCCCGAGAAGGTCGCCGCGCTGGAAAACGCCGGGATCGTTATCGTCGAGCGGGTCTCAGCCGAAGTCGAGCCTTACGAGCACGCCGAGAAGTACCTGCAGACCAAAAAGGATCGCATGGGCCATCTCTTCTCGAGCTTTTAGGTAGACCAAGGGATACAAGTTTCACTCGGAGTCATGCTGAGCGAGAAGGTCGCCGTGGCGAGCGACGAATCGAAGGCCCCCTTTCCTGCGTATAACCTGCCGCCTCGCGTTCTAGCGCCCTCCTTACGGCACCCCGATTCTTCCCTGGCAATTCTTCCAGCGCCACCCGCGCCAAGGCGACGTACGCCTCACGCGCCAACGGGAGCCCTTGCAACGCACGCATATGCCTGCGAACCACCGCGTGATCGCCCCTTACCAAAGGCCCGGTGAAGGCAGCCTTCGATCCCCGTGCCAAGTAATTCTCTAGCGTCTGACGAAGCAGCGGCCCCGCCATAGCTCTCAGGTCTTTCTCCGGAATCCCCGCTGCCCTTCCTACCCCCTCCAGCGCCGCCATCAGAGCCACTAGCATCGGCGAAGCAAACATATCGAAAGTGTGGTAGAGCGCTTTTTTGTTCTTCGGGATCTTCACCGCCGTTCCGCCGAAATCCTCGATGATCTCGCGCGCCAGGCGCAACGCCGCGGCATCTCCCTCGATGCCGAACGGCACTCCCCGCATCGATGTCCTCGACTGCAGGACAAACGTCATTCCGGGATGCACTGACGCAACGGTTGCACCCTTGGCGCGGAGTCTCTTCAGTTCGTCGCTGGTGAGCGCCCCACTAGAATGAAAAACCGTCCGTCCTCGCCAGTCCTCTCGCCCGGCGAGAACGAATGCGACATCCGCGATCGCGTTGTCCGGAACGCAAATCCAGACCAGTTCAGACGGGCGGCCTGGCTCGGCCAGAAGCTCCACTGCGGCGCCCACATCGTCGGCCAACTTCCGCGCCGCTCGCGTTCGCTGCCCTCCCCTGCCTACCACAATACTCGAAACCCTCCAGCCAATGCTGGTCAGGTTGGTCGCCAGCGCGTGAGCCAATCGTCCTGCACCAACAATGCTGAGGGACTTCTCCTTCGCGCTACTTTTTCGCATGGCTGCAGCATACCGTGACGACACCGTTGCGACACAGCCTCTTTTTAGCGCTCGAGCAAACTCGCTTTGGGACTCGGGAAGCCAAATATGCGATGCGTTTATAGTTGAGGCATGACCGCGCGGAAAACGACGTTGCCAGAGAAGGTCAAACAATGACAAGCGCAATCAAGAGCTCGAAGCCGAAAATTCTGTCCTCCAAAACAGTCTTCCGCGGTCGCATTTTTGACGTCACGCGAGAGCGCGTCATCGAGCCAAATGGCATAACAGCGATTCGCGAGGTCATCCGGCACTCCGGCTCAATAGTCATCCTGGCAATCGACGACTCCCAACCCACAACCCGAGTGCTGCTCGAGCGCCAATACCGCTATTCCGCCGAGGACTACTTGCTCGAGCTGCCCGCAGGCCGTATCGATCCCGGCGAAAAAGTTCTAGCTGCAGCTAAGCGCGAACTCCTCGAAGAGACGGGATACACCGCCAGAAAGTGGCGTCACATACTTCACTTTTATCCCAGCCCCGGATTTCTGAACGAGACCATGACAGTCTTGTTAGCGCAACGTCTCAGTGCCGGCATCGCAAAACCCGAAGCCGACGAGTTCATTGAGCACGAGCTCGTGGCTCTGGACAAGGCACTTAAGCTGATCCGCAATGGGCTCATTCGTGACGGCAAAACGATCGCCGCGATTCTGTGGTTTGCTCAATTCGGTTAACTCCGCACCTGGACTTCATCCTGGCGTTTCGTTATTCTTTCGCCCCACCAAATCCCTATTCCCTGCTGTTATTAATTCCGTATTAAGCAACATCGGTAGGAATATCACTACGTTAGAGATCAACTGCCCTAGTCTGTACACTCCATTGACAACACCCCAGAATTCTTAAACAATCGGAGCACGCATTGAGGCAACGTAACAACCAGCGCAAGTTGAATGGATGGCTACGTATGATTTCTGCTAAAGAAAAACTTGGTGTGTGAAATATCTTGACGGCGCCCGTCCGGAAGTGATTGGGTTGTCCGCTCTCGGAGGAATAGAACGTGAAACTGAAAGGAACCGTAAAGTGGTTCAACAATGCAAAAGGCTTTGGATTTATCGGGCGTGACGACGGGCCGGACGTGTTCGTGCACTACAGCGCACTGATTGCGGAGGGTTACAAAAGCCTGCAGGAAGGTGATAACGTCGAGTTTGAGATCGTCGACGGCCAGAAAGGACCACAGGCGGCTAACGTGGTGAAAGTCTAGCACACAAAAGTTTTAACAATTTTGTGCCCAGTCCGTGCCCCGGCTGGGCCTTTTTTCTTTCCCGGTTGCAGAATTCATCTCGGCTTGGCCCTCAGTCACTTGGCCCGTCGTCAAGTTACAATTCCGCTGGGAAAACCGTGGACAACAAAGCAATCGCAACAATTTTTTACGAGACCGCCGACCTGATGGAGATCAACGGCGACGACTCCTTCCGCATTCGCTCCTACCGTCGCGCCGCCGAGACCATCGAAGGCCTGCCGCAACCAGTCGAAACTCTCGTTGACGATCCCAGAAAGTTGCTCGAAATTCCCGGTATCGGCAAAAGCATGGCCACCAACATTCAGGAATTGGCCAAGACGGGCAAGCTCCCGCTTCACCAGGAACTCACCCAGAAATATCGCCCGTCCATGCTGGAGCTGCTCAAAATCCAGGGCCTCGGCCCCAAAACCATCGCCCTCATCTGGAACGCCTTTCACGTCGGCGACATCGAGGGCGTTGAGAAACTAGCGAAACAAGGCAAGCTCCGCGAGTTGCCTCGCTTGAGCGAAAAGAGCGAGCAGAAAATCCTGAAGTCGATCGAGGATTACCGCCGCATCGCCGGCCGCTTTCTCATCGACGAAGCCGATCGTACCGCTGAACGCCTCGCCGCCTACCTCAGCCACATAAGTGGAATTCAGGCAATTACGCCCGCCGGCTCTCTTCGTCGCGGCCGCGAAACCGTCGGCGACCTCGACATGCTCATCACCGGACCTTGTTGTGACGACCACTCCCAACGCGCGGCGCTCCTCGAAGAGATCTCCCGCTTCCCCGGGATCGATCAGGTCCTTGCGAAAGGTGACAACAAGATCAGCTTCCGGCTACGCACCGGCCTTCAGGTCGATGTCCGCGCTCTCTCGCCGAACTCCTACGGAGCCGGCCTGCAATACTTCACCGGATCGAAGCACCACGGTGTGAGTCTTCGCCAGCGCGCCCTGAAGATGGGTCTCACCCTGAACGAGTACGGCCTCTATCGTCTCGAAGACAACACTCTCGTTGCCGGTAAAACGGAAGAAGAGATCTATCGCACTCTCAACCTCGACTGGATTCCGCCCGAACTCCGCGAAAACTGCGGCGAAATCGAGGCAGCCGAACGACACCAGCTTCCGAATCTCATCACCGTTGCCGATCTTCGTGGCGAAGTTCACATGCACACCGTCGAAACCGACGGGCGCAACACCATCGACGAAATGGCCGAGGCCGCGAAGCTCCGCGGATACCAGTACATCGCCATCACTGACCACTCCAAGAACCTCGCCATGGCTTTCGGTCTCGACGACAACCGCGCGCTCGAGCACATGGCGCGGATTAGCGAAGCGAACGAACGAATCGAAGGCATCACCATCATGACCGGCATTGAAGTCGACATCCTTGCCGACGGCTCACTCGACCTTTCCGACTCCGTCCTCGAGCAGCTGGACGTGGTTGTCGCCAGCGTCCACTCCCACTTCAATCAAGAGCCGGCCGAAATGACGGACAGGTTGCTGAAGGCCATCAGCAACCCGAACGTCTCCATCCTCGGGCATCCCACCGGCCGCCTGCTTTTACGCCGCGACGCTTATCCATTCGATCTTGAGGCAATCCTGAAATTAGCCGGCGAAAACAAAGTAGCCATGGAGCACAACGCCTATCCCGACCGCCTCGACCTCAACGATGTTAACCTCCGCGCCGCCCGCGAGTACGGCGTGAAAATCGTGATCAACACCGACGCTCATCACACATCGCACTTCGAGAAGGTGAAGTACGGTCTCCTGCAAGCGCGACGCGCCTGGCTTACCCCAAAAGACGTCCTCAATACCCTCCCCGAAGCCGACTTTCGTCGCGCCATGAAGCACCAATGGCCCGCAAACTAGAAATCGCCCCCTTTGCAACAACAATGAGTCAGGGCATGATTTCAGTCATGCCGTACAGGCTGAAATTAGGTTCTGGGCTTCAACCCCCTGTGGGGAAGCACCGCGCCTTATCCGCGCGCGCTCCACCGTCATGATCCTTTCTTTGGACAATAGGGTGGTGGGAGCGCCCGCTGCTTCCGCTTATCGCCCGTTTCCGGCGACACAGTGGGACATGGGTGAATCTACCGCTTGCAAGGCGTAAGCTATAGTTGCACTCCCCGTAAAGGAGGTGCCCCATGCCGGACACAAACTTCCCCAAACCCGGCACTGCGTTCGATGCCGGGCACGTCCCCATCACAGAAGAATTCGATAGCGTAAAACGATCGCTGCCTCCAGTCGCGGCTCTCGTCGCCGCCCTGGTAGTCGTAGTCGTCTTCATCGTTGGTGTGGCGTATATCTTCCGCGCCAAACCCATTGCGCAGGGTCAAATCGATCGCGCCTTTGCCATGCAACAGCCAGACAAGCCCTACTCCATGGTGCTGCTGCAGGTCACGGTGCGCAATGTCGGCGACAAAATGCTGTACGTCAAGGAAATCAAGGCCGACATTACGACCGACGCTGGAGAGACATCCGACGACGCTGCTTCTGCGGTGGACTTCAGCCGCTATCTGCAAGCCTTCCCTGACCTGCAGATGTACGCCACCGAGCCACTAAAAGTGGAAACGAAGATTCCGCCTGGCGGCGAGGCCCAGGGCAGTGTCTTAGTCGCGTTTCCAATCACGAAAGAACAGTGGTATGCGCGGAAGGGTTTGAACGTGACCATCTTACCTTACGATCAGAAGGCGATTGTCCTGCACGAAAAGGGTCAGGCGCCGTTAAAGTAGTGCAAGCTCTTCTCACAAATGAGCTTTGCAAGGCGCGGCCTTACCGCTACGGTGGGCGGAAAACTCGCTTCGAGCGAAGATATTCCCTTGGGCTTGGCCCCTGGTCTACCTTTCTGAAAACGAGAACGACTCTTTCCGCAGGCCTCTTTAGCCCTGCCGCCGAGGTTCCCATGAATCGGCTCCGAGAACCGCAATATGCAATCCGAAAATCAGAAAGGCCAGACTTTCCATCTGGCCTTTCTGCTTACTAAATCATCCGTCGTTGCGGTGCGCTTTCTTTCCAGCCACCAGCCACTAGCTAGTTCTACGGCGTCACCGGCTTCGGCGCATTCTTCGGAGTGCTCAAATACCCCGTGATGCTGTTCTTGTCTGCCGAGAACGCCACTACCTCGTACAGCAGGTGGTCCCGTCCCGTGTAGAACTGAAGAGGCTCGCCCACCGTCCTATCTTTCTTCTCGATGGTCTTGTCATCGGCAATCACGTTGAGCGTAAACCGGCTCTTCTTAGCATCCACCTTCTTCACCTCCAGGCTGACGGTGGAAATCGGCTGCTTCTGCCCTTTCTTCAGCGTGAACTCATAATAGTTGCGGTCACCCTTGTGCTTCAGGATTTCGAGCTCCGACGAAGTGTGGGCGATAAGCCCGCTCTGCACGCCCAGGTCGCCGATCGTGTGCTCCAGCTTCGCATTGGTTGCCTGCAAGTCCGACTGTGTCTTGGTGATGTCTGACTTCGCTGTGGTAACGTCTGACTTCACTCCGCTCACTTCGGTGTTCACGGCCGAAATCTGCTGACCCTGCTGGTTCTGTTCCGCCTGGAACTTTGCTGCGGAAGTCTTCTGCTCTTTCTCCAGTTGGGCCGAGCGCTTCTGAAGCTCCTGCTTGGTCAGGCCTACTTCCGATGTCAGCGCTTCTTTGAACTCCGATTTGGTGCTGTGCAGCCTGGCGGCAAGGTCGCTCTGCGCCGTTTCCAGAGACTGCTCCTTCGCGTCCAACGAGTCCAGCCGTGTCTTCAGCGTGTACATGAAATACAGCGAAGCCAGCACGTAAATCAGCGCCACCGCCAGCAGCAAATACCGCAAAATTGGGTTGTGCACGGCTCTTGCGCCTTGCGTATGCACTTCAACTGGATGTGTAACTTCTTCTTCGTACATTAGAATCCCTTTCGTGATCGGTGAGATTGTCGGGCGTGGCCGCTGGTTCGCCGTAATACAATCTTGCTCGACTCCGCGGACCTAACGCTATCCGACTTGCGGAAAACTCGGGAAGCACTTTTAAGAGGAAAACTCACGCTCTTACAGCTACTAGTATAGCGTTTTTAACAACCCAGAAACTATCCGTAATTTCTCCCCGGGGTGACGCGCCATGCGTTCGACACCACCTCGGTGGTGCCCCACCTTTGTCCCGTGTTGTTTGCCGTCAGGGTGGGCACAACGTTCTCTCAACCTGTCATCCTTTTGAGATCGCCCGCAACCATGCGCCCCCAAGTCGAGAGGATCTTTGCTTTTCTGGCGGTCATCTTGAGCCAGTTTGCCAAAGATTATCTTCGTTGCGGTATGACGGCGTATTCGCAAATCCAGCAGCTAGAACTAAATATGGCGAAACAGCTAGGACATGACCAGCTACTCCGCGAGGAGGACTCCCGCAGCAGTTACTTGGCCGAAGTCGGCGCGACCATCATTCAGGACGGGAGTCATTCTGCACCGAAATCGCGCAGACTTAGACTGGTGGAGCCCGGCGAAGTAGACGGGCTGGACTACAATGACGACGAAGCGACAGAGCGCACTCCCATGCCGCATCTCTATCCGTCGCCCGAGCCGGTGCCGCTTCCCAGCGTAGCCGCAGCCGACTAACACACGCATCGGACGGAACGGCAGGCATGCGCAATCCCCCTGCCGTTCCGCAATTCCGGCGAGGATGCATGACCATTCAGACTGAAGAAGTCCGTATTACCGGCCCGCAAACCGACTCCCAATCCCTCGTACTTACACCAGAGGCCATCGAGTTCCTGATTGCGTTGCACTCGCGTTTCGAGCCGGTACGGCAGCACCGGCTGAAAGAGCGCGTCGAGTGGCAGGCGCATCTCGACGCAGGAGAAAAGCCGCAGTTCCTGGAGAGCACGCGCGCGATTCGCGAAGCAGGGTGGACGGTGGCGCCGATTCCTGACGACCTACGCGACCGGCGAGCGGAGATCACCGGTCCGCCCGAGCGCAAGATGCTCATCAACGCGCTGAATTCAGGTGCCAGCGTTTACATGGCCGACTTCGAAGATGCCAATTCGCCCACTTGGGAGAACTGCATCGAGGGACAGCATAATTTGTACGATGCGGTGCGACGCACCATCGCGTACACGTCGCCGGAAGGCAAAGAGTACAAGCTGAATCCCAAGACCGCGGTGCTATTCGTGAGGCCGCGCGGATGGCATCTCGACGAAAAACATTTTTTAATCAATGGCACTCCTATTTCCGGCTCGCTTTTCGACCTGGGCTTGTTCTTCTTCCACAACGCGAAAGAGCAGATAGCGCGCGGAACCGGGCCCTACTTCTATCTGCCAAAACTGGAGAAACACGAAGAAGCGCGCTTATGGAATGACGTGTTCGTCTTCGCGCAGGACTACCTCGGCATTCCAAAAGGCACGATCCGGGCGACGGTGTTGATCGAGACCATCACCGCATCGTTCGAGATGGACGAGATCCTATACGAGTTGCGCGACCACTCAGCCGGGCTGAATTGCGGGCGCTGGGACTATATTTTCAGTTTCATTAAGAAGTTCCGTAATCACAAGAGCCACGTGCTGCCGGACCGTGGCGAAGTCACAATGCAGCAGCCGTTTTTGCGCTCCTATGTGGAGTTGCTGATTCATATCTGCCACCGGCGCGGGATTCATGCCATGGGCGGGATGGCCGCACAGATTCCTATTCGCAACAATCCGAAGGCTAATGAAGAAGCGATGGAGCGGGTTCGGCAGGACAAGCTGCGCGAGGTGAAGGCCGGACACGACGGCACGTGGGTGGCGCACCCGGGCCTGGTGCCGATTGCCAAGGCCATTTTCGACGAATACATGCCGCAGCCGAATCAGATCAAGCCTCCGGCGCAAGCGAAGTCGCGGATCACGGCGGACAATCTGCTCGAATTGCCTAAAGGCAACATCACGGAAGGCGGGCTGCGCCGCAACATCGACGTTGGGCTGCAGTACCTCGAGTCGTGGCTGCGCGGCAACGGCTGCGTGCCGATTTACGACCTGATGGAGGATGCAGCAACGGCAGAAATTTCGCGCACGCAGTTGTGGCAGTGGATCCGGTATCAGGCGAAGATGAGCGACGGGCGCGAGATTACCCCAGCCTTGTTTGACCAGATCCTGGCGGAGGTGGTTGCGCGATTGAAGGCGGCAGAAACTACACCAAAGGACCACAAATTCGACAGGGCGGCGGAGCTGTTTACCACGATGTCGAAGGGAGAATTTGAGGAGTTTCTGACGAGCGTGGCGTATCGGCAACTGGCGTAAAAACCGCTCACCACAGAGACACAGAGGCACAGAGTTTTAAGAATTGCTTCCCCTGTGTCTCCGTGTTTCATGGTGGATTGTCCCTTTCTTGTATTCCCAAAACGGGAATCACTCACCTCTGGCTCGCGCGTCACAAACAGATCCCCACCGCAGCGCCCTACAATGTCAGGTTAGCCGTACACGTCTCACTATTTGGGTGAAGGAAAAGCGAAGTCCTTTAGGTGCTTCTACGGCACGATTAAGAGTCGTGCCCTGACGCAAAAACATTGGGTACATAGGTTTGCACAGGGACATGCTTGCCGTTCCAAAGCAAGTGGCGGAATGACGTCCTGTGAATTCAACATGCGGACGAGTTGAACTATGAAGAAGCTGGAAGCCGTAGAAAATGCCCGCGCCATCATGACCGAGGGAATAGAGTGGGGTGTATTCAAGTGGCTGGCGCAGAAGCCCAAAGTACGCAATATTGCCGATCTGGCGACGGAGGCGCTGAATAACGCCGAGGATAGCGTGAAGGCCACCTGGAATGACGATCTCAAGCGTGCGTTCAATTACCTGGCCACGCAAGATGACGAGGCGTCGAACGGAAAGAAAAGCAAGACCAGGCCCCCCCTGAAAGACATTGATCCTGAACTACTGGCCATAGCACGCGGCGTGTTTGAGGCCGACGAAGAAAGAGAGACCATGCGCCTTGATGCGGAGGACACGTTCGCCGAAAGCGAGCGGGAGTTGAGCGTCGCCATGGCGCGTGAGGGTGCACGCAAAGCGCTGGCGACGTATGACCTGCATGAGAAGGCAATTCGGAAGGCGGAGGCGGCGGGGAGGAAAGTGGCTGGCGGTTAGCTTGGGTGACCGGTAGCTGGTAACTGCCAATTAGTAATTTGGTCTTGCTCGTTGCCTGCACAAAAATTTTTGCGGGTCGTCGATCGGTAGCCGCGCAACATGCGCCACAAACTGCTATTTACCAATTACTAGCCACTTTGACGATCAGAAAGCTGGGCTGCGGATGTTTTCCTGGTTACCACGCGATCCCTTGCCGGTAGGTTGCAAAGCCCCGGACTTTATTCTCCCAACAGAAGCGGGCAGGAAGGTCAAGCTCTCAGCACTGCATGGAAAGAACATTGTGCTGGTGTTTTATCCCGGCGATGACACCATGATCTGCCGCAAACAGTTGTGCGAGTTTCGCGATGCTTGGCCGGAGGTGCGGGGACGGAATATCACGATTTTCGGAATCAATCCGCAGAGTGCGGAAAGCCATCAGGAGTTTCGCCAGCGAAACCACTTCCCTTTTCCGCTCCTGGTGGATGAGGGACAGAAAGTGGCGAAGCTTTATAACTCCGATGGTGGGACAGTGAATCGGACGGTGTATCTGATTGGGCCGGACGGGAAAATTCGTTATGCACGGCGAGGGATGCCGAGGCCGGAAGAGGTGCTGGCGGCGGTTAGGAACAAGCAACTAGCAATTAGCAGCTAACAATAAGTGCAATCGCACTTAGCTTTAGGCAACTGGTTACTAGTGACTGGTAATCGGTCAAAAGCGGACGGGCGATGAGTCGGGACAGAGATCAACTCGATTTTGATTTCATCATCGTGGGCTCGGGGTTTGGCGGCAGTGTCAGTGCGCTACGCTTGGTGGAAAAGGGCTATCGCGTCGCAGTGATAGAGATGGGGCGACGCTGGACTGCGGAGAACCTACCCAAGACAAGCTGGCAGATGCATCGCTGGTTCTGGCGTCCCGGGATCGCACTGCGCGGCTTTTTCAACATGCGCTTCTTCCGCCATGTAACCATACTGCACGGCTGCGCCGTGGGAGGCGGGTCGATCACGTACGCGTGCACGATGCTGAGGCCTCCGGACAAAGTGTGGGACAGTGGCTCGTGGGCCAGGCTGGAGCACTGGAAACAGGTGATGCCAGCGCATTACGACGAAGCGTCGCGAATGCTGGGGGTGACGAGCAACAAGATTCTTGGGCCGGCAGACAAGCTGCTGCGCAAGGTGGCTGAGTCGGCGGGAGTGGGGGAGACGTTTTATCGCACTAACGTCGCGATTTTTCAGGCGCCGGAGGGGGTGCAAGGTGGCGTCACCATGCCTGATCCGTATTTTGGCGGCGAGGGCCCGGAGCGGGCGACATGCGATGGCTGCGGCGGATGCATGATGGGCTGCCGCAAGAACGCCAAGAACACGCTGGATAAGAATTACCTGTACCTGGCGGAGAAGCGTGGGCTGAAGATTTTCGCCGAAACGCGGGTGGTGGATGTCGTGCCGCTAGATGGAGCGGAAGATGGCAGCTGTGGATATCGGGTAACGGCGGAAAAATCGACAGCATTTGTCATGAAGCAACCCCAGAGCTTCACGTGTCGCGGGGTGGTGATTGCCGCATCTGCACTGGGAAGCATGGAGCTGCTGTTCAAACTGAAAGACAAGAAGTCGCTACCAAGTCTGTCGAACATGATCGGACGGTATGTGCGCACCAATTCCGAGTCACTGATTGGAGTGCGCGTGCCGGATACACAGGATGACTTGTCGAAAGGAGTGGCGATTGGCTCCGGCGTATACATCGACGAGCATACCCATCTTGAGGCCGTGCGGTATCCGACGGGATCGGATTTAATGTCTGCCTGGTCGACAATTCTGACGGGCGGGCGGCCGGGTCCAGGACGTGTTGCGCTATGGCTGAAGAACCTCGTTGTATCGTCGGTTCTGCATCCCATAAGGACGTTTCGAATCATGCAGCCGTTTGGCTGGGCGCGAGAGTCGGTAATTCTGCTATGCATGCAGGCGTTGGACGGGCATCTGGATATGCGCTGGGAACGCACATGGCTCTGGCCGTTTCGCAAGGCGCTGGTGAGCCGCGGTGAGCGGATTCCGACGTTTATACCTGCGGCGAACAAATTTGCCGAGCAGTTTGCCAAAATCGCGGGCGGTACGGCCATGAGCATGCTTCCCGAGATTCTGTTCGATATTCCGGGAACAGCACATTGCCTGGGCGGATGCGTAATGGCAGACTCCCCGGAACGCGGAGTGGTGGACGGCCGCCACCGCGTGTTTGGCTACAGGAACATGTATGTGTGCGATGGGTCGGTAGTATCGGCCAATTTGGGGGTGAATCCGAGCCTGACGATTACAGCGCTGGCGGAGCGGGCCATGGGATTCATTCCGATGAAACCAGAGAACACGTGGGAGGATGAGGCGGGCTTGATGCCATCGCAAACGGTAGCCCGATCCGTATAGCCAATCTTCACCACGCAGAACACGGAAGCCACGAGGGCTCGCTTACCTCTCGAAAAAAGGAGTCTGCTTCTCGTTCAGCGGCGCTTTTTGGCCGCTTTCTTTTTGGCGGGCGCTTTCCTGCTCACGGGCGATGCGCTCCTCGCAGGCTTGGCCTGCTGCACGCGGGCTTCGAGGTCGGCGAGGCGTTGGCGGAGCTGGCGAAGTTCGTCACCGGAGTCGGGCTGCGCTTCCGGCGGATGGCTGGGCGCCGTCTGTGTGTGGAGGAAATTCTTCATCACGTTTAGGGGTGAGAGTGCGACGGCCTGGACGTCAGAAAGACCGGTGTGGAGCTTGCTTTGCACGGTCTGGTATGCGTCATAGGCCGATTTCAGGTACCACATGATGAACTCGCGGCCCATGCGATCGGAGGAGACAATGAGCTGGCGCAGGAGTTCAACTGGCATGCCGGTGGGCTGCTGCCGGGCGTCCTCCATAATGATTTGCGTGAGGGTGACACGAGTGAGGTCTTCGCCGCTCTGCGCGTCGAGGACCTGGACGTCGCGGCCTTCGCGGACGAACCCGGCGATGTCTTCGAGGTTGATGTAGCGGCTGGAAGCGGTGTCGTAGAGGCGGCGGTTGGGGTACTTCTTGATGACGACAGGATCGGTGGACATGGTGGCAGCTCCATGCTGCGATGCACAATGATTATAGTTGTCAGTTGTCAGGTGTCAGCTTTCAGCCTTCACTGTCAGTAACAAGTTCTTGGCTGTTCCCAATCATGTGGGTCATCAACACAATTAGCGGGATGTCCTCGGCAACTCGACGGCGAAATAAATTTTGCAACCGAGCGCAAAATGACTATAGTGTTCCCCGGATTTGCTGCCGATCAGATCAACGCTTTCGTGTGCGGGGCAACTCCCGCCCGGCGGTGGGCGATCGAATGTGAGTGGGGAGAGGTAAGTTTGGCATCTGGGCCGCAAGCTGCTGCATTCCGTCAAGATCCGGCCGAAGCGAAAATTTCTATTTGGAAAGAGGCCCTGTTTGCAGCCGATATCCTGCTGCTGCATGCATCGCCGGTATTTTACGGTTTGGGCGTGCCCCATGGCGATGGGTCGGCGGTGGTGCTCATTCCCGGGTTTCTCGGCAGCGACGCCTATTTAGCGCAGTTTCACATCTGGCTCGAGCGGATCGGGTATAAGCCCTATTATTCGGGGATCGGGATCAATGCGGAGTGCCCGAACCTTCTGATCCAGCGAAAACTGAATGCGTGTATCGACCGGGCGCAAGCTGAGACAGGCCGCAAGGTCCACTTGGTGGGGCATAGCCTCGGCGGGATGATTGCGCGTTCGATGGCCGGGCAGCGGCCGAGCGACATTGCCTCCGTGACGACACTAGCGGCTCCTTTTCGGGGGACGGTGGCGCATCGCACGGTGTTGCTGGCGGCGGAAGTGGTACGCGGATATATCCTGCGGCATCACGGCTTGCAGGTTCTACCGATGTGCTATACCGCGCGCTGTACCTGCAATTTTCTGAACTCCTTGCGGCGTGAGGTTTCGGATTCGGTCATGGAAACGGCTATCTATACGCGTACCGATGGCATCGTTGACTGGCATTATTGCCTGACCGGGCACGAAGGTTGTGATTTCGAAGTTCCGGGAACGCACATCGGCCTTGCCTTCAATGCTTCGGTATATGCCATCGTGGCAAATCGGCTGGCGCAAGTAGGCTACAAAAGCGGTAACCCGCGTACTCCCGCGATCGAATAAATCAGCACAAATAATCCACCATCGAAAACAGTGAGATCGGTGCACCGGGCGCCAATTTTTCCCATTTCGGGAACATGCTCTCTGAATGGCACGAATTTGCTATAGCTGCCGCCCGAGCGTGGGCGAGACTGATATGTCTGGTTCTGCAATGCAGTGGGTTTGAGGGGTGTACAGCCATTCGTTCTGCAGACCCAGACTGGGAATGCATTCCAACAGTTCGCAAGGAGATGCCCTATGCGGCGTTCGATCTTAATACTTTTGCTGGCCTTACTCTCTCTCTCTGTGATCACTTGTCTGGCACAGAAACAGGAATACGTTGGGCAATATGACGCGTATTTCGGATTTGCCTATCTCACGACTCCCAATATGAACCTCGACCAGCGTGGCTGGCAGGGTCAGTTCGGCTACAACTGGCGACGCTGGGTAGCGGTTGGTTTCGACACCAGCTATTTCGGCGGAAACAGTTCGATCACCGTACCGCAGCTCAACAACGCGACAATTGCGAAGCTTGCGCCAATTCTGCCGCTGCTGCCTCCGGGATATACAGTTTGGTCGCCCTATCACGCGAACACCTACACCATCACGGGCGGTCCGCAGTTCAACTATCGCGGATTCAAGTGGGCCACGCTGTTTATCCATCCGGACCTGGGCGCGATGTATCAAAGCATTAAAGTAAATCCGCCGGATCCCATGATGGCCGCTATCGTAGGCAGCCTCATTGGACCCAGCATGAAGACCAGCCAGTGGACACCTTTTTACGGAGTGGGCGGCGGAATCGACTTTAACGTTTCGACCCATGTTGGTATCAAGCTGACTTCAGACTGGGTATACACGCAGCTGTTCCAGGACTTGCTGAGAAATCCGCAATACACGTGGCGGATGTCGGCTTCACCGACGTTCCACTTCGGAAAGAACGTACCGAAGTAAGCGCGGGCGCGTTGCGCTGAATTGAAGAGAGCGGGAGTTTTCGTCCCAGCGGGGCGAGGCCCGCTTTTTGCTGTTAGCCATTCGCTCTTCACTTTTGTCCCTGCCCTGTCGTCAAAACGGTGATGAGGATCCCTCGATTCGTCGGTCGCCGCGGCGACCTTCTCGCTCAGGATTTCGCCAGCTGGCTTTGCACTTCGGCTGCGCTCAGGGGTCACGCCCGCTAAACGGCTCGAGTTAGAATCGAAGCAACCATGTGGAAGCGGATCGCCGTTCTGGCCCTGGTACTGATTTTAGCGATTCTAGTTTTCCGGCATTCCGGGTCGTTTCTCGTGGTAAACACGCCCGAGCACGCGGAGCTGATCGTGGTGCTGGCGGGCGGCAATAACGACCTTCGCTATTGGAATGGTGTGCAGCTTCTGCACGCGGGATGGGCTCCGCGCCTGATGCTCGATGTGTTTGCCAAGGGCATAACCTATGGCAATAACGACATTGATCTGGCCCGGGATTTCGTGAGCCGCACCACGCCGGGGCAGTCCACGGTCTGCCCGCTCGTCATTAATTCGACGTACGGGGAAGCCCGCCATATTGAGGATTGCCTTCGCGGAACCGGAGTGAAGTCTATTCTCGTAGTAACTTCCGATTACCACACGCGGCGAGCAGCGGAAATCTTACGAAAGCGCCTGCCGCATTATCACATCTCAATCTATGCGGCGCCGGACCCCTATTACTTCTCCTGGAAGTGGTGGCAGACACGGGAATGGGCCAAGACCACGCTTTCGGAGTGGCAGCGGTATATCTGGTGGGAGTTGGTCGACCGATGGCGGAGCGATGTGGTGGTGAAGAGCAACTAACCGCTAGCAATTAGTTCTTGGCGATTTAGCTAAACCGGGTGATGCGCCAGAGGGCGGTTCCGCAAGCGATCAGGAAAATCAGTAACACCCCTGTGAGCACGAAGACGCTCGGCCAGCTCAGTGATAAGACCGGCAAGCGCGCGATGACAGCCAGCCCGACGAAGATCGCCGTGGTGCAGATCACGATAACCCAGTCGAGAGGCGAGCGTCGCACGGCGGTTTCTGATGAGGCTGGGACTTCTGCGCCCGCCAGTCCTGCCTGGACATATTCGGAAGCGACCTTGTAACGGGTGCTTTCGCGCTGAGCGGCTTCGTACCACTTTCCGTGCTCATCTCCCTCCACTGATGAAAGAGCGATAGCTCCCGCGCCGGCGGCCATTACCAGCGATCCGCCGATGACCTCAGCGTAGGCGAGTGGGCCGCGGCGGCGCAGTTCGCCGAAGACCAGGATGCCCCAAGCGACTCCCCAGAGCTGGTTTGTGTTGGAGAGCGGGATACCGCGACTGATTCCGAGGTACTTGGCTGCGTATTGTTGTAAGAGGTCGCCGATAACCCAAATGAATCCGCCGAGCAGAAGCCAGAAGAACACATCCTTGGCGCTCGCGAGTTGCTGCCTCAGTACCTCCAAGCCACCGCTGTGGGCGAGGGCGAGCCCCGCCATGGTTACCAGTTCTCCGATGGTGAAGAAAGCGACGAAGGAGAGCGGGTTCATCCCAGTGAGATAAGCTTTGCGATAGGGAATGTACATAGTTCCCCAGAGGACGCCGGCGGCCAGCGCAGCTACTATGCCGCGGAACGTATGCTCGGCCGTAGTCTGTGCGGCGGAGGCATAGGCGAGGACAGTTGCTCCAATGAACATGAGTAGCGCTCCACCGATGACGCTGAGCCAGCGGCGCGCACCTGCGTGGTGAAGTTCATTGAAGAGCGTGACACCCCAGAAGATGCCGATAAGGCTGTTCATGTTCCACAGCGGAAATGCGATGCTGAGGCCAACGTCGCGAATGGCAAAAATAGTGAGAGTATTGGCGACGGACCAGAGGCATCCGGCGAGCACGGCCCAGGCGACGAGGTGCGGGGCCTGGCGGAAATCCCAGGTCATCTGCCCGGTGCCGCGGATGAGTGCCGGAATGCTCCACCGAGCGAGGAAGACTCCAACAACCATTAGCAGCGAAACAACCACGGGCTGGAGGCCCAGCGTGACGAGCTTGGTGGGCGCTTCGGCAGCGCCGAGCCACGCCCCAGCGCCGAATCCGCAAAGCATACCGACGGACTGAAGCTGGCGGAGGCGATCGCGGGTGACCGCGGGCTGCGAGACTGTGACCATCAGCTGATCCACCGAAGGACCGCGAGTCCGCCGAGAAGAACGAGCACGGGGATCCAGAAATGCAGGTCCGTTAGGAGCGACCGGAGGAGCGTGGGATTGGTGTCCATTCGCCCGATGTTAAACGAAGTTGGTAAGGATTTGATTCCCACCCGGTGGCCAAAAATCAGGCGACAGAATAGGACAGCCAACAAAGAATGACAGGTTGTAGGATGATGCTTTTCGACCGCTAGCGCATCTACCCTATTCTGACGGATCTCACCCCGAAAGATGGACGAGTTATGTCGCAGTCGCCGCTCCCCATACCGAACACCAGCGCACTGGATCAACAGACCCAAGCTTTTCCCCATCTCACACCTGCACAAATCGACCGAATACGCCCTTACGGAAAGGCACGAGCCGTCACCGCCGGTGAAATTCTATTCAATGTCAGTGACCAACACATGCCGATGTTTGTTCTGTTGTCGGGCAAGATGGAAGTCGTGCAGCCTACTTCTTCGGGTGAGCGCAAACTCGTGGTGCATGAGCCCGGCGGATTTACCGGAGAAATCAACATGATTTCCGGCCGCCGCAGCCTGGCGCGAGGGCGTGTAATCGAAGCCGGAGAGTTCATCGAGGTCGGCCAGGAGAACCTGCGCTCTCTGATTGCCAAGGATGCGGAGCTCAGCGAGATATTTATGAGGGCTTACATTCTGCGGCGGCTGATGCTCATCACAAGCGGCTTCGGCGACGTGGTTCTGCTGGGCTCGATGCATTGCGGCGGTACGCTGCGGCTGCGCGAGTTCTTGTCACGCAATGGACATCCTTACACCTATGTCGATCTGGAGACCGATAGCCACGCGCAAGAGATCCTCGACCGGTTCAACGTCTGCGTCAAAGAGATTCCCGTGTTGATATGCCGGGGAACGAAGGTGTTGCGGAATCCCACTCCCTTGGAAGTCGCCGACTGCCTCGGCCTGAACAATCCAGTAGATGAATCGCAGGTGCGTGATGTGATCGTGGTGGGTGGCGGGCCATCGGGCTTGGCGGCTGCGGTTTATGCGGCCTCGGAGGGTCTCAACGTGCTGGTGATTGAGACGAACGCGCCGGGAGGACAAGCCGGGTCGAGTTCCAAGATCGAGAATTACTTGGGCTTCCCCACAGGTATATCCGGGTTCGAACTGGCTGCGCGTGCCCTGAATCAGGCGCAGAAGTTTGGCGCCGAGATGATGGTTGCTCACGATGTTGTCCGTCTGCACTGCGATCGCCGGCCCTATCAGATTGAACTGGACAACGGGCAAAAGCTGACCACCCGCACGGTAGTCATCGCCTCGGGCGCACAGTACAACAAGCCGGATCTACCTAATCGGGGGAAGTTTGAAGGAGTTGGAGTTTACTACGGCGCCACAAACATGGAAGCACCCCTTTGCGAAGGCGAAGAAGTCGTTGTCGTGGGCGGCGGCAACTCGGCGGGACAGGCAGCGGTGTATCTGTCAGAGAAGGCCAAGCACCTGTACATGCTGGTGCGGTCCGGGCAACTTGCGGAAACAATGTCGCGTTATCTCCTTGATCGTATCGAGGGCAATCCAAAGATCACCGTACAGTACAACTCGGAGATCGTGGGGCTGGACGGAGACTGGCACCTGGAGAATGTGCAGTGGCGAAACAAGACCACCGGAGAAGTCAGCACGTGTCCCATCCGACACTTGTTCCTGATGACTGGCGCCGTACCCAACACCACATGGCTAAAAGATTGCCTCGCGCTCGACAGCAAAGGATTCATCATCACCGGGCAAGACCTGCAAACTAGTGGCAACGGCAATAGCAAGACTCTGTGGCCGGCTTCACGACCTCCGTATCTGTTGGAAACCAGCCTGCCGGGGGTGTTTGCGGCAGGCGATGTGCGGTCGGGCAACGTGAAGCGAGTAGCCTCAGCGGTGGGAGAGGGATCCATTTCGGTGCATTTAGTGCACCGTGTGCTGGCGGAGGGGTGAAAAAGCAGTGGTTAGTAGATAGCAATGCTAACTGCGGTGATGGGTCTCGTAGCTGGTGATGTCGGACTCGTGCAGCAGAGTCATGCCGATCTGGTCGAGGCCGTTGAGCAGACGGTGGCGGCGGAAGGGCTCCACCTCGAATTTCTCGGAGAGGCCGAAGTCGTCCGCGATGGTCTGATTCTCGAGATCAACAGACAAGTGATAGGGACGGTGTCGGTCAGCGTGCTCAGCGATGCGCTCGATGGTTGCTTCGGGCAGTTCGATAACCAGGATTCCGTTGTTAACGGCATTGTTGCGGAAGATGTCGGCGAACGAAGGCGCGAGAATCACCCGGAAGCCGAATTCACCCAGTGCCCATGCGGCGTGCTCGCGCGAGGAGCCGCAGCCGAAGTTCTTGCCGGTGACGAGGATGGTGGCGTCTCGAAAGTGCTCGTGGTTAAGCACGAAATCTTCGCGGTCGTGGCCGTCGGAGTGATAGCGCCAATCTGAAAACAGATATTTAGCGAACCCCGTGCGCTCAATGCGTTTTAGGTGCTGCTTGGGAATGATCTGGTCGGTATCGATGTTCTCGCGGTACAGCGGAGCGACGACGCCTCGATGTTTGCGAATCGGTTCCATGGCTAGTTTCGGTACTCCCATCCGCGAGGGTCGACAAAGTGCCCTTTGACTGCGGCCGCAGCTGCCGTCGCCGGGCTGACCAAATGGGTGCGGCCGCCGCGTCCCTGGCGGCCTTCGAAGTTGCGATTGCTGGTGGAGGCGCAGCGCTGCCTGGGGGCAAGAATGTCGGGATTCATGCCGAGACACATGGAGCAGCCCGGCTCGCGCCACTGCGCCCCAGCTTCCTTGAAGATGCGGTCGAGACCCTCCTGCTCGGCGGCGATTTTTACGGCTTCGGAACCGGGGACGACTAGCACATCCACGCCGTCGTGAACTTTGTGTCCGCGCATGACCTTGGCGGCGGCGCGCAGGTCTTCAAGGCGTCCGTTGGTGCAGGAGCCGATGAAAATGCGGTCGAGCGTCAGCTCTTCTATGCGAGTCCCTGGCTGCAATCCCATGTAGTTCAGAGCCGCGAGCATGGCCGAGCGCTCGGAGGCGTCGCGGGCATGGTCGGGATTCGGAATGGCTGAGGTGACCGGAACTGACATCCCAGGATTCGTACCCCAGGTGACGATGGGTACAAGATCCGCGCCGTTGATAGTGATCTCGCGGTCGAAGGAAACTCCATCGTCGGTCGCGAGCTGACGCCAGCGAGCGACGACGTCATCCCATGCGTCGCCTTCTGGGGTGTAGAGACGACCTTTCAGATAAGCAAACGTTATGTCGTCGGGAGCGATCATGCCGGCACGAGCACCGCACTCGATACTCATATTGCAGACGGTCATTCGCTCTTCCATGGTGAGCGCGCCAATCGCTTCGCCGCCATACTCGATCACGTAGCCGGTGCCGCCGTCGGTGCCGATGCGGCGGATGATGTCGAGGATGAGGTCCTTCGAGGTCGTCGCCTCGGGCAGCTTGCCGCTCACCGAAATGCGCATGCTGCGCGGTTTCTTCTGCGCGACGCACTGTGTGGCCAGCACATGCTCGACTTCCGAGGTTCCGATACCGAAAGCCAACGCGCCGAAGGCGCCATGCGTACTGGTATGACTGTCACCGCAGACAATGGTCTTGCCGGGCTGGGTGAGTCCGAGCTCAGGGCCGATGACGTGAACGATTCCCTGCTGACCCGAACCGATGTCGAAGAGCCGAATTCCCGAGGCTTCGCAGTTCTGGCGGAGGGTGACGATCTGTTGGGCAGCGATCTGGTCTTTGATGACGAAGCGCTCGTCTGATGTTGTGGGAACGTTGTGGTCGATCGTCGCGAAGGTCAAGTCGGGGCGGCGGACTTTGCGGCCAGCGAGGCGCAAGCCTTCGAACGCCTGCGGCGAGGTGACTTCGTGCACCAGATGCAGGTCGATATAAAGCAGCGTAGGCTCGCCTTCGACGGCGCGCACCACATGCGTGTCCCAAACTTTTTCGAAGAGTGTTTTCGGTTTCGCCATCAGAACTTCAAACTGCGTGGTAGGCCATCTGCATCTGCAGAAGGTCGCTGACAGACTCTACAACAGCTTGGCCGATGGCCTCGGTATTGACTGGCGGGTGATGGCGGCGTCCGCTGAGATCGGGCGTGACCAGACCACGCGCCAGCGTCCGATCGACCGACTGCATGATCTTTTCGGACTCGTGGTACAGACCTGCGGTATAGCGGAGCAGCATTGCCGCCGACTGAATCGCCCCGAACGGATTGGCCATACTCTTGCCGGCGATATCTGGCGCGGACCCATGTACGGGTTCGTACAGCTCGACTTTGCCGCCGACGCTTGCCGACGCCAGCATACCCAGCGAACCGCTGATAACGGCCGCTTCGTCGGAGAGAATGTCGCCGAAGAGGTTTTCGGTTAACACCACGTCGTAGTGCGCTGGCGTGGTGACCAGCTGCATGGAAAAGGAATCAACGTAGGCGTGCTCGAGCTGCACGTCAGGATACTGCTTCGCAACTTCGGTCACCGTGCGACGCCAGAGCTGTGAGGTTTCGAGCACGTTGGCCTTGTCGACGGATGTAACTCTGCGTTTGCGACGGCGGGCTTCCTGGAAGGCAATCTGCGCCACACGCTCTACTTCGTCTTTGTGGTAGCGCATGGTGTTGTGGGCGTGGCCGTCTTCGTTGAGCTCGCGCGGTTCGCCGAAGTACAGGCCACCAAGCAACTCACGCACAATCAGAATATCGGTGTCGCGAATTACTTCTTCGCGCAAGGGCGAGCAGTCTGCGATGGGCTCATAAGCCCTGACGGGACGGAGATTGGCGAAGCCGCCAAGTGCCTGACGCAAAGCCAAGAGTCCGGCCTCGCAGCGCATGTCGCCGGTGAGATGGTCGAATTTGCGGTCGCCTACTGCCCCGAGAAGAACCGCGTCGGCTTCGAGGCAGGCGGCAAGAGTGCGTTCGGGGAGAGGCTTGCCTTCTGCTTCGATGGCCGCGCCGCCGATGCGATGGTGCTCGAAGCGAAACTCGTATCCGCAGACGTCGGATACGGCTGACAATACGTTTACAGCTTGCTTGGTGACTTCAGGGCCGATCCCGTCGCCGGGCAGTACGGTAATGCGCAACTTCATACAGGCCGCATCTCCTGCTGACTATGCTCGCCCTCGCTCATACGATGGGCGTGCAACATGGCGATCAGGTCCTGCTCGTAGATGTTCTTCTTGCGATCGGCCAGAAGCGTGAACTGGTTGTAGATCTGGTTGACCTCATCGAGCGACAGTTCGTGCCCCAGTTCGCGGTATTTGTACGCCAAGGCGTGGCGGCCGGAGTGCTTACCCAGCACGATGCGCTCGGCGGGAATGCCCACGGTTTCCGGCGTCATGATTTCGTAGCACAGCGGGTTGTTGAGAACGCCGTGCTGGTGAATGCCGGCCTCGTGGGCGAAGGCGTTGCGTCCGACGATGGCCTTGTTCGGCTGGACTTCGAAGCCGATCAGCTCTGAGAGCAACTGGCTGGCACCGTAAATCTGGGGGAGGTTAATGCCAGTCTCCACGCCAAAGCGATCGGCGCGGACGTGAATCGCCATAGCAATCTCTTCCAGCGAGGCGTTTCCGGCGCGCTCGCCGATGCCGTTGACCGTGCACTCGACCTGGCGCGCACCGGCTTCGACAGCGGCCAGCGAGTTCGCCACAGCCAGACCGAGGTCGTTGTGGCAGTGAGCCGAGATCGTAACGTTCTCAATTCCCTTTACTCGCCTACAGATCGTGCGGATCAATTCGCCGTATTCGCCGGGAGTCGTATACCCAACAGTGTCGGGGATGTTCAGCGTGGTTGCGCCCGTTTCAACAACGGCGTTCAGTACGTCGCACAAGAAACCTACGTCCGAGCGAGTCGCGTCTTCGGGCGAGAACTCGACATCAGTGCACAGCGAGCGAGCGTAAGCAACCATCTTGCGGGCCTGTTGGAGGGCCTCTTGACGGCCAATCTTGAGCTTGAAAGCAAGGTGGATGTCGGAGGTGGCGAGGAAGGTGTGAATTCGCGGCCGCATGGAGCGGCTTACCGCTTCCCATGCTACAGCGATGTCTTTTTCTACGCAGCGCGCCAGCGCCGCGATGGTCGGACCCTGAATCTCGCTGGCGATGCGACGAACCGCCTCGGCATCGCCAGCTGACGCAATCGGAAAACCGGCTTCGATGATATCGACGCCTAAAACTTGGAGTTTGCGGGCAAATAGGAGCTTCTCATCCCCGTTCATGCTGCAACCGGGAGCCTGTTCGCCGTCGCGGAGCGACGTATCAAATACCAATACGCGATCTCGCTTCATGTCATCCTCCAAGGTCTGATAACTTCCAAGTTATCGTCACAAATTAAATTAGTCAAACTAATCTATCTTGTCACATCATTAGCCATTATGATTCAATAATCTTTTCTTTCCCAAACCCGGTAAGGAGCTAATCATGGAGCTCTTCCAACTCGAAACCTTCCTCGCCGTGGCGGAGGAGAAAAGCTTTTCCCGCGCCGCCACGCGCATGCACCGCACCCAGTCGGCCGTGAGCCAGACGATTTCCAAGCTCGAAGACGAGCTCGGCGAGCGCCTGTTCGACCGCTCATCGCGCGACGGTTCGCTCACCGACGCTGGCCAGGTACTGCAGACGTATGCCAAAGAGCTGCTCAACGTCCGTGGCGAGGCCCAGGAGGCGCTGAAAGAGCTACGCATGCTGCACCAAGGCAAATTGGTCATCGCTGCCAACGAATTCACGGCGCGTTATCTGCTGCCCGTGCTGCACATGTTCCATCGGCTCCATCCCATGATCCGCATCCAGGTCATGCGCACCCTGGCGCGCGAAGTTCCCGGCCAGGTGCTGAACCATGATGTGGAGTTCGGCGTGGTGTCGTTCCGCGTCGATGACGCCGAATTGACCTCGCACATGTTGTATCGCGACGAACTGGCGCTGATCGTGTATCCGCGGCATCCCATGGCAAAAGCCGGAGAAGTGGGCATCAAGGACCTCGGAGCGGAGAACTTCATAGCGCACACAGTTCTGAGCCCGTACCGCGAGAAAGTCATTCAGGCGTTCAAGAAGCACCACACGCCGCTGCACATGAACGTTGAGCTACCGACCATCGAGGACATCAAGCAGTTCGTACGCATGGAAAACGGTGTGGCGCTGGTGCCTCTCATCGCGGTCGAGCATGAAATCGCCAGCGGCGAACTGGTGCATGTTCCCTGCCTCGAGCTCGCCATGGAGCGCAAGCTGCGCCTGGTCTATCGAACGGGCACGGTGCTGTCGCATGCTGGTCAAGCGTTCCTCAAAACCTGTAGGGCGGTCTCGCAGGCACCGGGTTCAAGGTACCTGATGTACTCGGAGCGTTGATTCATTCCCGGCTAAAGCCCGCTATTTACGTGTGCCGTCCCAAAAGGTGCTTCAGTTCAAAACTCATCCCCACGGCACGACTAAAACTCGTGCCCTGAGACGATTTCTCGCCTAAACAGGTTTCATCTCGGATTCGGCTATCTTCATTCCCACCGCCGTCAGCCAATCCTGATGTTTCGGATCACGGCCTGAAGTTGCCGCAAAGTATGCCTTCTGCAACTCGATCGTGATCGGACCCGGCTTGCCGTCGCCTATAGGCTTCCGGTCCAGCGCGGCGATCGGCGTCACTTCGGCGGCAGTGCCGGTGAAGAAAGCCTCGTCAGCAACTTCCAGCTCTTCCAAATGCATCTGTCCGACGAAGACCCTGTAGCCGAGATCGCGCGCCAGGGTGATGACCGAGTCGCGCGTGATGCCCATCAGCACGTGATCGCGCTCGTCATTGGTAAGCACGCAACCGTCGCGCACCATGAAAAAGTTCTCGCCGGAGCCTTCGGCGATGATGCCTTCTTCGTCCACCAGCAGGGCTTCGTCGAAACCGCGATGCACGGCATCCTGCACAGCGAGCATCGAGTTCAGGTACTGACCGCAAGCCTTCGCAGTGGCAGGCATCGCGAGCGAGCTGAATTTCATCCAGCGCGAGACCGTGACCTGGATCCCCTTCTCCAACGCGTCGGCACCGAGATAGGCGCCCCAAGGCCAGGCGAGGATGGCGACGTCGACAGGGCAGCTCTTCGGATGGACCCCGAGGCTGCCAATGCCGTAGAAGGCGATGGGGCGCAGGTAACAGTCCTGGAAGCCATTGGCTTGGACCAAATCGAGCGCTGCCTGCGTGAGTTCGTCCTGCGAGTATGGAATCGGCAGGCCGTACATCTTCGCCGACTCCAACATGCGGTCGAGATGGCCGTCGAGGCGGAAGATGGCGGGGCCATGCACGGTGTTGTAGCAGCGAACCCCCTCGAACACACCGGTGCCGTAGTGCAGGCCGTGCGCCGACATATGTGTCGTGGCCTGCTCCCAGGGGATGATTTCACCGTTCTTCCAGACGAATTTGCTCTGCGCGAAAAAGGACATTTCCTGATTCCCCTTGCTAAAAGGCCTCGCGGATGATTGCCCGCGAGGCGAATTCCTTTACCAACGTTTACGCGGTAGTGCCTACCGGCTCTTGCTTCTTCGCCGGCGCTTCGATGTGCTTCACCTTCACCGGCTGGAGGAACGGCATCATGTCGCGCAATCCCTCACCAACTGTCTCGATGAGGTGCTGGCGCTGCTTTGCGCGCTCTGCCAGGAAGTTGTGGCGTCCCGTCTGGTTCTCCCTGATCCACTGGTCGGCGAACTTCCCACTGCGGATGTCGTCAAGAATCTTGCGCATTTCCTTCTTGGTTTCTGCGGTGATGACGCGCTTGCCAGACTCATAGTCGCCGTGCTCAGCGGTATCGCTCACCGAGTAGCGCATGTAGCTCAACCCGCCGCGGTACATCAGGTCCACGATGAGCTTCAGCTCGTGCAAGCACTCGAAGTATGCGACTTCGGGCTGATAGCCGGCGTCCACGAGCGTCTCGAAACCGGCCTTAATGAGGGCGCTCGCTCCACCGCACAAAACCGCCTGCTCGCCGAACAGGTCAGTCTCGGTTTCTTCGGTGAAGGTGGTCTTCAGTACGCCGGCGCGGCTTCCGCCGATGCCCTTCGCATACGACAGCGCGTACTGCCAGGCTTGGCCAGAGGCATCCTGCTCAACCGCAATAAGGCACGGCGTTCCGCCGCCCTCGACGAAGACCTCGCGCACGCGATGGCCGGGAGCCTTGGGCGCAATCATGCTGACGTCCACGCCTGCCGGAGACTGGATGGTGCCGAAGCGGATGTTGAAACCGTGGGCAAACATCAGCGTCTTGTCCGGCTTCAGGTAGGGCTCGATGTCGCGGTGATAGATCGTCGCCTGCTCGGTGTCGGGCGCGAGAATCATGATGGTGTCGGCCCAGTTGGCGGCGTCGGCAACCGACTTCACCGTGAGCCCGACAGCCTCGGCGCGCTCCTTCGAGCGGCTGCCTTGGTGCAGCCCGACGCAGACTTCAACGCCGCTGTCGCGCAGGTTCAGAGCATGCGCATGGCCCTGCGATCCGTAACCGATAATGGCGACCTTCGTGGCCCGTACCAGCGAAAGGTCAGCGTCCTTGTCATAAAAGATTTGTGCCATTGCGTTTCTCCTCCTGCGATGAATTCGAGGTTGAAGTTGTTTCGGCGGCCAACGTGCCGGGAACCACTTCCCACGCGGGCTGCGGCCGGCTTCCATTGCCGGGTGATTTGTGGCGAATGACGATGGGGCCGGTCTCCACCGCCTCCAGAATGCCGTAGGGTTGCAGCACCTGCAGCAGGCCTTCGAGCTGTTCCGGCGTACCGGTCATCTCTACCAGGATCCATTCGGTTGTGAGTTCGAGCACGCGCCCATTGAAGATTTCCAGCAGTTGCAGAATCTGTGGCCGAGTCTGCATGGTGCAGGCGATCTTCATCATGCCGAAAGCGCGGAAGGTGCCTTCGTCGTGCGAGATCATATCGACCTTGAAGATGTCCACCAGCCGTGCCAGCTGGCCCTTGATGCGCTCGGCTGGGCGGCGCTCGATCTCGGAGGTGATCACGATGCGGACGATTCCCGGATGCTCGGTTTGAGCGGTTGAGAGCGACTGCAGATTGGCGCCGTGACGACGGAAGATGAGCGAGATGCGCGTCACCACGCCGGTATGGTTTGCTACGTCTAAGAGGTACGTCATCATAAGTTTTTACTCGTCTGCCGCTGTCTCCACGATCGCGCTGGGGCGGCGAATCATCTCGTGCAGCGCCGAACCTGCGGGAACCATGGGGTACACCGAATCTTCTTGTTCCACGCGAAAGTCGATCAACACCGGGCCCGCGTGCTCGCGCGCCTTGCGAACGGTGGAGGCGACTTGGTCGCGGTGGGTGACGGAGAAAGTGAGAATGCCGTAGGCTTCGGCAATCTTGGTAAAGTCGGGATTCACCAGCGGCGTGGCAGCGTAGTTGCGCTCGTAGAAGAATTCCTGCCATTGGCGCACCATGCCGAGGTAGCCGTTGTTGATGACGGCGATGTTGACTTTGATGCCTTCCTGAACGATCGTCGCTAGCTCGGCCATTGTCATCTGGAAGCCGCCATCACCGGCGATGACCCAGACATCGGCGTCGGGGCGCGCGAACTTGGCGCCTATAGCTGCGGGCAATGCGAAGCCCATGGTGCCGAGTCCGCCGGAAGTGATGAGCGAATGCGGGTCGCTGTGGTGGTAATACTGCGCTTCCCACATCTGGTGTTGGCCAACGTCGGTAACAATCAGCGCCTTGCCTTTGGTCTCGCGCCAGAGATCGTTGATGACGTGTGCCGCATAGAGATGTCCGGTATCGGGCATGTTGCGGATGTCGCGCACCGCAACTTCGCCTTTCGCGCCGTTGATCTCGGCCCAGTACTCCGTACGTTTCTGCTGATCGACGAGCGGAATGAGTGTGGGCAGTAACTGCTTCAGGTCGCCGATGAGGGCGACGTCGGCGCGCACGTTCTTGTGGATCTCGGAGGCGTCGATATCGATGTGGATCTTCTTTGCGCCCTGTGCGTAGCTCTCGAGCTTACCGGTAACGCGATCGTCGAAGCGCATACCGAGCGCAATCAGCAAGTCGGCAGACTGAATGGCATGATTGACCCAGGCTTCGCCGTGCATGCCCATCATGCCCAACGAGAGCGGATGAAAGTGCGGGATAGCGCCCAGTCCCAGCAGAGTGAGGGCCACGGGAAGGTCGCTGGTTTCAGCCAGCAGCCGGAGGTCTTCCATCGCGCCGGATTGCAGCACGCCGTGTCCGGCAAGGATGACGGGGCGCTTGGCTTGGTTGATGAGCGCAGCGGCTTCGGCGAGTTGCGCGGGATCAGGCTGGCTCCAGGTTTCCAGCTTGCGCAAGCGCGGCTGGATGAAGTCCCACTCGAAGTCGCAGGAGGCGATCTGCGCGTCTTTGGTGATGTCCACCAGCACCGGACCGGGGCGGCCAGCGCGGGCGATGATGAAGGCCTCGCGAATGGTGCGCGCGATCTGGTTCACGTCGGCCACCATGTAGTTGTGCTTGGTGATGGGCATGGTGATGCCGGTGATGTCGACTTCCTGGAAGGCGTCGGTGCCAATGAGCTTGCTACCGACTTGCCCGGTGATGCATACGATAGGCGAGGAGTCGAGCATGGCGTTGGCGATGCCGGTAACCAGGTTGGTTGCCCCCGGCCCAGATGTGGCCAGTGCTACGCCGACCTTGCCGGTGGCGCGGGCGTAGCCATCAGCCATGTGGGCGGCGCCCTGCTCGTGGCGAACCAGCACATGATGAATGCTGGGCGTGTGCTGCAACGCGTCATAAATGGGCAGGACCGCCCCGCCAGGGTAGCCGAAGACTGTATCGATGCCTTCGCGCTCCAGGCACCGCCAGACAATTTGTGCTCCAGTCAACTTCACTTCTCTTTATCTCCCTTTTGCTCCCGCTGCGGCGGCGAAATCGGAAACGCAGATGCCGTCGGCGTCGTTGTCGGCGTGTCCGCGACCGGGTGTGGTAACTGCACCGAATGCGGCTGACGACACGCTCAGCGCATACTTGGCAAAAACGCCTGTCTTGTAGCGCAGGGCTGGCGCCACCCACTTGGTCATGCGGCGGCGAATCTCGGCTTCGGAAACTTCCAGCTGCAATCGTCCGCGCGCCACGTCGATGTGAACGATGTCGCCTTCCCGCACTGCTGCGATCGCTCCGCCAACTGCTGCTTCAGGAGCAACATGCGCAATCATGAAGCCGTGCGTCGCTCCGGAGAAGCGTCCGTCGGTGAGCAGCGCGACAGATTCGCTTAATGGCGTAGCCGCAAGGGCCGCTGTCACTGCCAGCATCTCGCGCATGCCTGGACCACCGCGCGGGCCCTCATTGCGGATTACAACCACGTCGCCAGCGTTGATGTGCGAGCTCTGTACCGCTGCGAAGGCGTCCTCTTCGCTCTCGAAGACACGGGCAGGGCCGCGATGCTCGCGGCGTCCGTGACCCACGAGCTTCACCACGCAGCCTTCGGGCGCGAGGTTGCCACGCAGAATCGCCAACCCGCCGGAGCGGCTCAGCGCACGCTCGATGGGACGAATCACTTCCTGCCCAGCCTGCTCGGTAGCTTCACCGACCTCTTCGCCGATAGTCTTGCCGGTAACCGTGAGGCAATCTTTGTTCAGCAGCTCGCCTTGGGCGAGGATGTGTCCCAGCAGCTTCGTGCCCCCGGCGCGGAAGAAGTCCGTCGCCATGAATCGGCCGCCCGGCTTCAGGTCGCACAGCAGCGCTGTGCGATGGCAGATGTGGTTGATTTCGTCCAAGGGAAAGTGCAACCCCAATTCATTGGCAATCGCGGGCAGGTGCAGCACCGCGTTGGTCGAGCCACCCGAGGCCACAACAGAAGTCATCGCATTCTTCAGCGCCGCGTCGGTGATGATCTGTGAGGGACGAATGTCGCCCCGCACCAGTTCCATTACCATCCGGCCGGCTTTCTTTGCGACTTCAGCTTTCAGAGGATGGGTTGCAGGAACTGCGTTACTGCCGAGAGGAGAGATGCCGAGAAATTCGCAGGCGGTGGACATCGTGTTGGCCGTGAACTGTCCGCCGCACGCGCCCGGCCCGGGACAGGCATGATCTTCGATGTCCTTCAGCTCGGCGTCGTTCATCTGGCCGTGCGCATATTTGCCGACCGCCTCGAAGACGTCCTGGATGCTGACATCGTGACCCTGGAAGTGCCCGGGGGCTATTGAGCCGCCATAGAGCATGAGTCCCGGGGTGTCGAGTCGGGCCAATGCCATCACCGTGCCGGGAATCGTCTTGTCGCAACTCGACAACGCCACCAGTCCATCGAACATGTGTCCGCGTGCTACAAGCTCGATGGAGTCAGCGATTACCTCACGGCTCACTAGCGAGGCACGCATACCTTCCGAACCCATGGTGATGCCATCGGAAATGGCGATGGTGTTGAACTCCATCGGTGTGCCACCGGCGGCGCGCACACCTTCCTTCACGGCCTCGGCGATTTCGCGCAGGTGATAATTGCAAGGGCCCACTTCCGTCCAGGTGTTGGCAATGCCGATAATGGGCTTGCTGAGGTCCTCATCGGTGAGGCCAATCGCCTTGAACATCGCTCGCGCAGGGGCCCGGTTGGGGCCGTCGGTGATAGCTCTGCTGTGCGACTTACCGCTTTGATCTGACATCTGCTCCTCTTGGATCTGGGTTCGGGTAATAACAGAAAAGCCACTTACCTCCTTGCGGGGTCAGTGGCTTTGTGGAAACTCTATTTGCTGCTTGCCTACGTCCCCGCGCCTCCAATTGGCCCAATTACTCCTAGAAGGAGTAGAAGGCTAAGGCGTACCAGGACCAGTACCAGCGCGTTGGCCATGGTTCGATTACGGGATTGGACTGGGACGGCCATGAGCAATTATTGGATTTTTATACCCGAGTGGGCTGGCTGAGTCGAGGAGAATTAAAAGATTTCAAGGGTGATTTAGAGTTACTAATCATGTACCCGGCAGCTATAAGCAGCACTAATTGGCTATGACTGCCGCCCCAGCTGAACACCTCCGGTTATTCTTCTGAGCCTAAGTGCAATCCATCGAACAGGATAGCGGGCGAACAGCCAGGCGGCGCAATGCCATACTTGGCATCCAGGAAGTCTGCGAGAGGTTCCGGCAAAACTGAGGCTAACTCCTGCCAGGTCAGCAGCTTGCTTCGAATACGCAGTTCTACGCACCGGATGCAACGCAACACAGCGTACCAGCTCTCGATCAAGTCGGGACGGCGGGCATCGACCAGAACGCAGAAGCCGCAGCCGCTAGCGTGGGCTGCGAGCACATTGCGGATGAGCTGATAGGATGCCAGCTTACTGCCCTCACGGGGAAGCTCTTCCACCTCGAACACCTCTTCGAAATCGCGATAGGCGCGCAGCACCGACGGTCCGGCACATTGGAAATCCGACTCCGTCAGCTTGGCCTCGAAGAGCATGTCGCCGAGCTTCATATCCACTTCGGTCCGGTCGGCATTCCCTTTCCTCAGTGGGACGCGTGCCCGCCAGCCGAACTGAGGCAGTTCAACGCTTTCGATGCCCAGCCACCCGACTACGCGCGGATCGTCAGCCACATGCGGACAACAGAAGATGTTCATCAGCAAAGCATCGGAACTCATGGATGAGTCAAGTTCCTTCCAGCCGCGTCCGGTTTTCGGCAGTGAAGACTTGGCCTGGGTGTGCACTTTGTCCATCCGCTTGCGCCACTCGGGAATGGCCAGCATCGCAGCGTAGCTCTCGTCGAAGAAGTTGCCGTGCTGCCGGCGGGTAGGATGCGGTTCATACACGGTAACTGCCATCCCTCCGCGGCTCTCGACATGGGGCAGTCGTCGCTGCAACGCGAAGGCACGATTGCGCAAGGCCAGCTCGAGGCGCAATTGCTGTGCGTAATAGGCCGAGCCGGCCATCACTGAAGCTCTCCAGCTGCAACTTCGGGCTCGGTGACCAGCCTGTCGGCACCGCGCAATTCCGGAAACCACCACGCCCACAAAGCGATCACCAGCAGCGTTCCGACTCCGCCGATGACCACCGCGGGCACAGTTCCAAACCACTGCGCAGTTAAGCCCGATTCAAACTGGCCAAATTCGTTTGATGTCCCGATAAACAGCGAATTCACCGCACTCACGCGACCGCGCATTTTGTCAGGCGTGGACAACTGCACCAGCGTACCGCGGATGATGACGCTGATCATGTCAGACGCTCCGACCAACAGCAGCGAAACTATCGAGACAATCAGATTGCGCGAAAGTCCGAACACGATTGTAAAGACACCAAAACCGGCGACCGACCAGAGCATGGTCATACCGGCATGGCGTTGCAGCGGGCGATGTGCCAATAGCGTCGCCATGAGCACTGCCCCGATCGCCGGAGCACTGCGTAGAAGGCCCAACCCCCAGGGGCCGACACGCAGTATCTCGCGCGCGTATACCGGTAACAACGCAACCGCACCGCCCAGCAGCACGGCAAACAAGTCGAGCGAGATCAGGCCGAGAATCAGCTTCTTTCTCCAGATGAAGTGAAATCCGGCTAACAGCGTGTTGAGGGTGACATCCTCAGGCTGTTGTTGGGTAGTGTTCAACCGAATCTGGCTGGCGGCCACGACTGACATCGCCGCAGCAATCATCGAGCTCGCATACACAGCAGTGGGCCCGCGAAACGCTGCGTAGATGAGGCCGCCGAGTGCCGGCCCGATAATCGTCGCGGTGTTGAAGACAGTCTGCGCCCAGGCTACGGCGTTTGGGAAGTACTGTTCAGGCACGATCTGCGGGACCATCGATTGTCCGGCGGCGCCGTTGAATGCCCGCACGACGCCCACCAGCGTAAGCGTCGCGTAAATCGCATGCACCGAGCGCGAGCCGCTGATGGTAAGAAAAAACAAAATGGCCGAGGCGAGGCCGAGCCCCGCGTAGCAAAGAGTGACAATATTACGCCGGTTGAAGCGGTCAGCAGCGTGTCCGGCGGCCAGAAACAGCACGATGGTCGGCCAGAACTGCGCCAACCCCACGTAGCCGAGGTCCAGCGGGCGCTTGGTCATCTCGAACACTTGCCAGCCAACGGCGACCGATTGCATCTCCGTTGCCAGTACCGTGAATAACCTGGCCGACTGGTAAAGCGTGAAGTCGCGATAACGGAAGGCTGCAAGCGATTGGCGTTGGACTGGCGATTCAGCCATTGCACTCTACTGTGCCACAGGAGTGTCGATGCAAGTGCTTGAGTTTTTCAGCCTGTGAAATTTCTGCTTCATTTACACCGCAGATTCCATATATAGTGGACTATGGGTTGTAGTAGCTTTTCTTCTGGCAGGAGCAGCCTCCTCAACTCTCGCTTCGAGCACGAATCCTGCGGCGTAGGATTCGTCGCGACCCTTCACGGACGCTCCGAACACGAAATTCTTCGACTGGCCTTGACTGCTCTTGGGCGCCTTGCGCATCGCGGCGCGATTGCCGCTGATGGCAAGAGCAGCGACGGTGTCGGCGTGCAGACGGCGGTTCCGCGCGAGTACCTGCTCAACCAAAGCAAGTTCTGTCTGCGTCCCAGCCAGCCGCTTGCGGTCGGCATGCTCTTCTTTCCCCAAGACGAGGAACAGGCGCAACGCGACGCGCAGCGCTTCAAGGCCTGCATTTACGCGCAAGGTTTCGAATGGCTGGGTTGGCGAGACGTTCCCATCGCGCGCGAGGTTCTGGGTCAGATTGCCGCCTCTTCCCTACCCGTAATCCGCCAGGCGCTGGTGACGACCGCTGACGACTTTACCGGCGATCTCGGGGAACTAGAGCGCAGGCTCTTCAAAGCTCGCAAGGCGTTTGAGCGCGGAGGTACCAGCACCTACATCTGCTCGCTCTCAACACGCACGCTGGTGTACAAGGCTCTGTGCACGGGGCGCACCCTGCACGAGTTCTACCTCGACTTGCAGAACAAGCAGTACACCACGCATTTCGCTGTCTTCCATCAGCGCTACGCTACCAACGTTCTGCCTTCCTGGGACCGTGCCCAGCCGCTGCGCATGATTGCCCACAACGGGGAAATCAACACCATCTGGAGCAATCGCGCTCACGTGGACGCGCGCACTTCGCTTTTGCCGCGCGAATGTGATCCGCTGTACACAGCTGAAGGCTCCGACTCGATGAGCCTCGACGAAGTCGCCGAACTGCTTTGTAACCACGACCGCAATATTGCGGAAGCTGTGCGCATGATGCTGCCGCCCGCGATCGGCATCAAAGAGTCGGCATTTCATCGCTACCACGCCGACATCATGGAGCCGTGGGACGGGCCTTCGGCGCTGGTCTTCACCGACGGAAAGCTGGTCGGCGCTGCACTCGACCGTAACGGGCTTCGTCCGTGCCGCTTCGTCGTGAGCGATTCAGGACTAGTCGTGGCCGGCTCAGAGGTCGGGCTCGCTGACATTGATACCGATACGATCGTTCGCAGCGGTCGTCTCGGACCGGGCCAGATGATTCTGCTCGATCTGGAGCGCTGCCGCATTATTGAAGGCGAGGAACTGGACCGCTATTTTGACGATCTCGCGCCATACACGGAGTTAATCGATGATGTATTACTCGAGCCCTCACCCACGCCAGTTGCGACTCTGGAGAAAGACGATTTGACGCGCTTGCAGCGCGGCTTCGGCTACACCCGCGAAGAAGTGAAGATGGTCGTGACCCCAATGGCGCTGGAAAGCAAGGAAGCCGTTTGGTCGATGGGCGATGACACACCGATCGCCCCACTGGCGCGTACGCCGAGACCGTTCTATGGATTTTTCCGCCAGCGGTTCGCACAGGTTACCAATCCTGCCATTGATTCGTTGCGCGAGGCTTGCGTGGTGTCGTTGCGCACGCGGCTGGGTCCCTGGCCGCATCTGCTCGACAAGCATGCCCCGGTTCCGGGTCTTACCCTGCCCTCACCGTTTTTGTCACTGGGGCAGATGGCTGCATTGCACGAGGGTACATATCCGCTTCGCAACGAGCTTCCACTGGCACATTTGAACTGCACGTTTTCCGAAGAAGTGTCGCTCAAGCAGGCTGTCCAGGATTTGCGGGACCGCGCAGTGGCGTTGGTCAGCGGCGGAGCGCGCGCGCTGCTGATGACCGATCGCACCGCCTGCGCGCAAGTGTTCCCGGTACCCATGGCGATGGCCACCGGAGCAGTACACCACGCGCTGGTGAAAGCGGGTTTGCGCACACAGGTTGGTCTAATACTGGAGGCCGGCGATTGCCGCGACGTGCATCACGCCGCCGTACTGATCGGCTACGGCGCCGGTTCGGTATGCCCATGGCTGGCACTGCAAACCGCGCGTTCGCTCGCCGGTGACGACGGCGAGATGCGGCTGCTACGTGCTTTCGACACCGGCCTCGCGAAGGTCATGTCGAAGATGGGCATCTCGGTGCTCGACAGTTACCGGGCTGCGCAACTCTTCGACTTGCTGGGCCTCCACAACGAGATCACCCAACTCTGCTTTCCCGGTACCTCGTCCCCCATGGGTGGGCAAAACTTTGCCGACATCGAGGCCCCTATCCGCTCGTCCTGGCGGGGCGAGCCCGAAGCTGATGATCTGCCCGACTACGGCTGGGTCCGCTTTCGCCGCGCTGACCGCTCCGAGCCGCATATGTGGCAGCCGCAGCGCACGCGCGATTTGCAGGTCGCCACCGGTGCGGCGCGAGCCACCACCCAGGCTGCCGTTGCCTTGGCCCCAGCCGAAGCATGGGCTGCTTACGCCCGCGTTTCCGACGGAGGCCAGCCCACCGTGCTGCGTGATCTGCTGCAAATCAAGGCCGCGGCGCCAAAGCTCGACTTGTCGGAAGTCGAGCCTCCTTCGAGCCTCGTAAAGCGATTCATCGCTAGCGCCATGTCACTGGGCTCGCTCAGTCCGGAAGCGCACCAGACAATCACGCAGGCCATGAACATGCTCGGCGCGCGCTCCAACACCGGCGAGGGCGGCGAGGATCCGGCCGCCTATCAGCCCGACGGCAACGAAAGGGGCGTCGTTTCGCTCCTGAACAACAAGATCAAGCAGGTAGCTTCGGGACGCTTTGGCGTAACCGCGCAATACCTAATTCACGCCGAAGAATTGGAGATCAAGATTGCCCAAGGCTCGAAGCCCGGCGAAGGCGGTCAGCTTCCCGGACATAAGGTCAGCGAACTGATCGCACGCCTGCGCCACGCGCAGCCAGGTATTTCCCTGATCAGCCCTCCGCCGCATCACGATATTTACAGCATCGAAGACCTAGCGCAGCTCATTTACGATCTCAAGCGTATCAATCCACGCGCACCCGTCGGCGTAAAGCTGGTTTCGCAATGTGGAGTGGGAACGGTTGCTGCCGGCGTTGCGAAGGCTTATGCCGACTACATCGTCGTCTCCGGTCACAGCGGCGGCACCGGCGCTTCTCCGCTCAGCAGCATCAAGCACGCGGGCAATCCCTGGGAGCTGGGCTTGAGTGAAGCCCAACAAGTTCTGCGCGCCAACGGACTGCGCGGACGCGTGCGCTTGCGCACCGATGGTGGACTCTCGACCGCGCGCGACGTGCTGATTGCTGCGCTACTTGGCGCTGATGAGTTTTCCTTCGGGACAGCAGTACTGGTCTCGCTGGGATGCGACATGGCGCGGCAATGTCATCTCAACACCTGCCCAACCGGCATCGCGACGCAAAAACCCGAGTTGCGGGCAAAATTCCGCGGCAAACCTGAGCACGTGGTGCGCTTCTTCATGAACATCGCCGAAGACTTGCAGCGCATGCTCGCCAAGGCCGGCCTACCGTCACTGCAAGCCGCTATCGGTCGCACGGATCTGTTGGAACAAGTTCGCTGTGACGGCAAGCTTGACCTCAAGCCCATGCTGGCGCAGCTCGGCGATGGCCCACTGAGCTGGCAAGGAGGCCGCAACATGCGTCCCGAAGAGCGCCAGCCGGTTGACGACGCCTGGGTCAAGCCGGCGCTGTCGGCTGTGGCAGCAGGCAAGCCGTTCGAGTTGAGCGCCACCGTGCGCAACGAAGACCGCAGCTTAGGCGCGCGGCTCTCGGGCGAGCTGGCGCTTTTACGTACGCAGCAACCCGAACTGCAGCCGGACATTCACTTCCGCCTGCGTGGCACAGCCGGGCAGTCCTTCGGTTCCTTCGCCGGCGAAGGCATGAAGCTGGTACTGGAAGGACAGGCCAATGACTTCGTGGGCAAGGGGCTCTCCGGCGGAGAAATCGTCATTCGCCCGCGAGGTAAGCTGGCACGCGCCGAATCGGCGCAGGTGATTGTCGGCAACGTTGCGCTCTACGGCGCTACGGGTGGCTCGCTGTTTGCGGTCGGCAGCGCCGGCGAGCGCTTCGCCATTCGCAACTCCGGTGCGACTGCGGTCGTCGAAGGTGTTGGCGATCACGCCTGCGAGTACATGACGGGTGGCGCGGTCCTCATTCTCGGCCCGACCGGAACCAACTTCGGCGCGGGCATGACGGGGGGCTTGGCGTTTGTGTGGGACCCCACCGGCAGTTTCGTGAAGGAGAAGCGCTTCCATCCGGAATTTGTTGGAGTTGAAGTGTTGGGCGCCTGCGAGCAGCGGGACCAGGAGTTGGTGCGTGCATTGCTAGCAGCGCACGCCGCAAAAACTGGCAGCAAAGTCGCCCACCGGTTGCATCATGGCTGGCCGGTTACACTACGCCAGGTTGTGCGAGTTGCGCCGAGGGCTTAACTCGGGTGCCTCATCCTGTTCCTTCTTTTGGGACAGGATGGGAATCAACCTACTTCCCCGTCTGCACCCTGTAACTGGCGCGCAGCTCCGCAACAATGTCGTGCGCCGCTTGTCGCGCCACCTCGAAATTTCCCGGCGGGAACGAAATCGCCCCCACCCGTGCGTGCCCTCCTCCGCCATAGCGCTCGCAGATTTTCGCCAGGTTCTCAATGGGCTCAACCGGCGCCCAGGGATTCGATCCCACAGATACCTTCGTACGAAAGCTGCTTTTGCTCAGTCCCACACTGTAGGTGCATCCCGGATTCAGATAGTACGGGATGAACTTGTTGTAGCCCTCGAGCTCGTGATCGGTCACGTCGAAGAACACCGTGCCATCCTTGCACTCGGTGCGCTGCCGCATAATTTCGATCGACTTGCGATGGCGCTCCATCAAGGGGGGAATCCGCTCGGCGATTTCCGGTTCGCGGACGATTTCCACCAATGGTTGGTAGGCCAGCCGCTCGATCAAGCGCGGGATGAAGCCGGACTGCTGGTTTGACTCGATCACCATGGTCAGCTTCATCGCCGGCTCGCGCATCTCGACTGCTGTCTCAGGGTCCGGATACAGCGCGCCATCGATGATGTCGGCCCACTCAATCAATTCGGCGAGGGGCTCCGCATTGAAGCCGAAGCGCTCTTTCGCAATAACCGCGATGAACTTCGTGCAGGAACGATACCCCGGGTCATAAAACTTGTTGTTGCCGGTGTCCTGCTCGAAGTGCGACGCGTCTTCAGGAGTCAGGAAGGCGCTCTGATGATGATCGAACCACCAGGTAATGCAGGGCGACGGCGAATACTTGAAGTCGACGATGGCGTTCTCGTCGCCGGTGAAATCTCCCTCGTTGAAGAGCGCACCCGCGCGATGTACCAGTCCCAAGTACTCGAATTCCACGTTCTGGCGGATGCGCTCACGATAAAACCGCGAAAAAACCGCAGCCGAACAGGCTCCATCAAAGCATTTGTCGTGATAAAAGACCCTGATCCTCACAAACCCTTTCCCGTATTTTCGTCCCGAGGGTGGAGACGTGCTTAGCAAATCCGAATTGTCTAGGATACGGCTCGCAGTTGATGAAAAGTAAATAGAAATGACATTTTCTGCCGCCGTGTGTCAAGCGATGTCATGCGCCGGCGAAGCATGCAGTTAAGCGTGGCTCCATTCCTCAGCCAAGTCGCCGATGTATGGAAGCTTGAAAATCTCGTGGTGATAGGCCTTAACCACCAGCAACAGCCACAGGAAAAACCAAGCCAATGCAATCAGACCGGCAAATGGGAACACCAGTACTCGCATGATGGGGATCAACTGCAGCAACATCCAGAGAAGGTAAGCCGCAATGGCAAAAGCCATCCCCACGCACCACAGAACGATGTGCTGAAAGGCATGAAAACGAACAAAGCCGTTCCTCCGGAACGGCTCCAGATATAAAAAGACAATTGCGGGAATCGGGCTAACGTAGGCGATCGCGGCGGCAATGTTCTCGGGGATGGGCAGCGGCTCGCCCGACCCAACCAGCGGAGCTGACGCTACGGCCTGCTCGCCTTCCACTTCCAGCGACTGCCCGCACTCTGGACAGAACACAACTCTCTCCGGCAGTCCGGTACCGCAGTGCGGACATTGAACGATTTCCATTCCCTCCATCCGCTCCGAAACCGCAGCAAAAGAATATCCCGTCGCCACCGCGACGGGATACATCCTCTGCTAACACTAGCGTTTAGGCGCCGCAGCACTTCTTGTACTTCTTGCCGCTACCGCAGGGGCAAGGATCGTTTCGCCCTACCTTGTCGCCGCGCACCACCTGCTGTACTGCCTCCTGCGCACCTGCCCCGGCCATTCGGGCGGCCTCCAACTCGCGCTTCTTGCGTCGCTGGAACGCCGCTTCCATGTCGTCCATCGAAGTAACGGCCCTTGAGCGCGGCCGAGGCCCTCCGTTACCACCACCGGTGCCTGCTGGTACACGAGATCTCGGACCACCCAGCGTGCCGCCATCGATCGGACCACCGCTGCTATAGGTGCCGTCTTCTCTCCGCTCGATAATCTGCATCAGGTACAGGTAACGGACTGTCTCCTCTTCGAAGCGCTCCATCATCGCCTCGAACATGTCGAACGATTCCCGCTTGTACTCCACCAGCGGATCGTGCTGCCCATACCCGCGTAAACCGATGCCCTCGCGGAGGTGATCCATGCTGAGCAGGTGGTCTTTCCACTGCTGGTCGAGTACGCTGAGCATGATGATGCGCTCGTGATGACGCATCGCGTCCGGGCCAATTAGTTGCTCTTTCGCGTCGTAGCGCTGCGTGAGCTTTTCGAAAATAGCATCGCCCAGTTCCTGCCGATTCAGCTTCGTCCCGTCGATGCCTTCCGCGTCGATGTCCACTCCAAACTGCGTGAACACCTGGTTTTTTAGCCCTTTCAGGTCCCAGTCCTCAGGATGCACTTCCCGGCCGCAGAACTTGTCCAGCATTCCCCCGAGAATGTCGCGAACGTAATCTTCGAGGATGAGTTCCTTCTGATCTAAGCCCTCGAGCAGTTGCCGCCGCAGCCCATACACGGCCTGGCGTTGTTTGTTCATCACGTCGTCGTACTCGAGCACGTGCTTGCGGGCTTCGAAGTTCTGGGCTTCAACCGCCTTCTGCGCCGCCTCAATGCGCCGCGTGATGAGTCCCGACTCGATCGGAATCCCCTCTTCCATGCCTAGCCTTTGCAGAAGGTTCGACACCCACTCCTTGGCGAAGATGCGCATCAGGTCATCTTCGAGTGACAAATAGAAGCGCGAAGCGCCGGGGTCACCCTGGCGTCCCGCCCGTCCGCGAAGCTGGTTATCAATGCGTCGCGCCTCGTGCCGCTCGGTGCCTAGAATGAACAGCCCGCCGCTGCCAATCACTTCCTCGTGTTCCGCGTCTGTCTGCTCTTTGTACTTGGCGTTGATCTCCTGCCACTGCGCGGTGGGCACCTGATACTCGTTGCCGCCGTAATAAAAGTACGAAAGGTTCGGATCGTCAGGCTTGGCTAGCACCTCGCCGGCAGCAGCCTTCAACTGCTGTGCGCTACCGCGCTTCAGGCACTCCTGCTTGGCCATAAACTCTGGGTTCCCGCCCAGCAGAATGTCAGTTCCGCGGCCTGCCATGTTGGTCGCGATCGTGATCGCGCCCTTGCGGCCGGCCTGCGCAACGATCTCGGCTTCTTTCTCGTGATACTTGGCGTTAAGCACGACATGCCGAACGCCCTTCTTCTTCAGCATGTCGGATAGCCGCTCCGACTTCTCTACCGAGGTTGTGCCCACCAACACCGGCTGCCCAGTCTCGGCCAGTTGTTGGATCTCTCCCGCGACCGCGTTGTACTTCTCCCGTTCAGTGCGATACACGACATCAGGGTTTTCGATCCGTCGCAGTTCGCGGTTCGTCGGAATCACCACAACTTCCAGCTTGTAAATCTTGTCAAACTCCGGCGCCTCCGTCTCCGCCGTACCGGTCATGCCCGCCAGCTTTTTGTACATGCGGAAGTAATTCTGGAAGGTCACCGTCGCCAGCGTCTGGTTCTCGCGCTCGATCTTGACGTTCTCTTTGGCCTCAACCGCCTGATGCAATCCATCCGACCAACGGCGACCCGGCATCAGGCGGCCAGTGAATTCATCTACGATGATGACCTCGCCGTCCTTCACCACGTACTCCACGTCGCGGCGATACAACGAATGCGCCTTCGCCGCCGTCTCGACGTGGTGCTTCAAGTCCCAGTTCTCCGGGTCAGCAATGTTGCCGATGCCGAGCAACTTCTCCACACGCTCCCAGCCTTGATCGGTGACGGTAATTGTGCGGTGCTTTTCGTCCACCACGTAGTCGCCGGTGAGGACCTTGTCTTCCATCGACTGCTGGATTTCTTCCCCTAGTTCGAGCTGCGGAATAATCCGGTTCACCTTGTAGTACTTGTCGGTGGATTCTTCGCTCGCGCCGCTGATGATCAGCGGCGTACGCGCTTCGTCAATCAGAATCGAGTCCACCTCGTCCACGATGCCGAAGTTGTGCCCGCGCTGCACGCAGTCCGCAAGGTCAAACTTCATGTTGTCGCGCAGGTAGTCGAAGCCGAACTCGTTGTTCGTGCCGTACGTCACGTCGGCCGCGTAAGCTTCCTTGCGCTGCCTATCATCCAGGTCGTGCACAATCACTCCGACCGTCAGCCCGAGGAAGGTGTACAACTTGCCCATCCACTCCGAGTCGCGCTTGGCCAGGTAGTCGTTCACAGTAACTACATGCACGCCGTTGCCCGACAGAGCGTTCAAATAAACCGGTAGCGTCGCAACCAGCGTTTTGCCTTCGCCGGTCTTCATCTCGGCGATCTTGCCCTGATGCAGCACGATGCCGCCAATCAACTGCACATCGAAGTGGCGCATCTTCAGCACGCGCCATCCGCCCTCACGCGCCACCGCAAACGCCTCGGGCAGGATCTCGTCCAGCACTTCCTTCGTGGCGGTTTCTTTTGCATCGGCGTCTTCAATGGCATTCAGGCGCTCGTGGATCCGCTGCTTAAACTCATCGGTCTTGGCCCGGAGTTGCTCATCGCTGAGCTTCTGCATCTCCGGCTCGAGCGCATTAATGCGCTCCACCAGCGGCGCCAGGCGCTTCATCTCGCGCTCATGGCTGGTGCCAAAAACCTTGGTCATTAACTTGTTGATCAATGCGATTTCCCTATCTTGGGCCGCGGAATTCTTGCCCTCACTCCAAAGCGAAACGTTTTCATTTGCTTAACTTTGTATCAGGCACGACTTCAGAGCCTGCCCTGAGCGAAGCCGAAGGGTGCAGAAAGCATTTACCGAACGGATGGGCTTTAGCCCCTGTGGGTTTTCGCCTTTATTTTCAGGGCTGAGCGCGCCTTCGAGGCACAACTCCCTACCTTAAAGGCTAACACATTGGATGCTGGCAACAGGGGAGGGGTGCACTTTGCCGAAATGGGGAAATCGCCTGGCATGTCCTTTGGGCGATAGGGTAGGACCGGAACTCGGCAGTTCGTCTCCTTCGATACGCGCTGAAACCACACTAGCTCATTTCTTCGGCCGCGATTCGGGAGGTACCATTCCAGCCACGCGATAGTAGACGACCAGTTGGCCGTAGTGCTCTCCGGAATGCTCAATGAAGCCGTAGGCATAATCGTCGATACGGGTTTGCCGATGGCTATAAGGATCGACGACCAGTTCGCTCATGCCCTTGTCGCCGCGCTTTTGAATCGCCGCTGCGCCGTCGGCAAACGCCTTCTTCACAAACGCAACAACTTCGGCCTTACTCTTGAACTGATCGCGCGGAGGATCTTCGGTAGTGGGTAGCTTCTCGCCCAGCAGAACGTTCGTGAAGTAATAGTTATCACCCGAGGCATGCAACAGTTGCTCGGCAAAGCTGCGCTGCGCTGGCGTGGGCTTGAATTCGTATTTGTCTTCCGGGAAATCCTCGGCCATGGCGATGAGCTTTCTCCCAATGTCATTCCATTGCTCGAGCACCGCCTGCGACGGACTCAGGGCGGGCTTCACAGGTTTCTCAGCGTTCTGGGCATGAGTGAAGGTCGTGAAGATGCATAGGTAGACCAGCGTCGCGGCAATGCAGGTCAGTTTTCTCATTAATCGTCCTCCCGCCTGTTGAGCGCAAGGCTCGGTGCGTCGTGGGCGTCGCCCTATAGTACCCTGTGCCGGGTTTTAGTCCACAGACCTCTCTTGGCGAAGCGGGACGAACCGCGTGATTTGAGATGCTGGACTCCACCGTTTCCAGTGCAGTACTTCGGCAATCGAGTTACCGCAGGAATCACGTCCGCAGTTTCCGCCACAGAGTTGCTAATCCCCGATCGTCCCGGTACCTAGTACCAAGACGCGACTAACAACTGGCTACCGACAACTGTTCCGCGTAAGATACGCCAGAGCATTCATCGCCCTGTGATCGGACCCTAACGCCGAATGTTCTACGACCGCTTCATGGAGACGGCCCACCGCTTCCCTGACCTGATCACCGTCGAACTCCAGCACGATTCCGCCGCTGTCGCCGCCGGAGGGCCGCCTGTCGAGAGCTACACCTTCACGCAACTCCGCGATATGGCCGAGTCGGTTGGCAACTGGCTTCAGCACTCGAGTCTTGCCAAGGGCTCCAAGTGCGCATTGTTCGCTGCCAATCATCCCTGGTGGGTCGCCGCTTACCTCGGTGTACTCGCCTCAGGCAATACTGTCGTTCCTCTCGATACTGCGTTCCACGCCGAGCAAGTGCGTAAGTTACTGCTCGACTCAGATTCGGTGCTGTTGTTCTGCGATCGTCATCGCCTAGCTGCGGCTCGTGAAGCGACCAAAGACTTGCCGGTAAAGCTCATCCTCATCGACGGCCATGATGCCAGCGAAGGTCTGCCTTTGCTCTCCGACATCTTCGCTGCCGGTCGGGGCAACTTCCAGCCCGTGCCGGTCACCGCCGAAGACCTAGCGTTGCTCCTCTACACCTCCGGCACGACAAGCGATCCCAAGGGGGTCATGCTCTCGCATGGCAACGTCGATGCGGAGACGGATGCTGTTCTGCGGGTTTTCGACGTAGGTCCCAAAGATGCCATTCTCGGAATTTTGCCGCTGTTTCACTCGCTGGCCCAGATGGCCAACCTGTTCCTACCGCTCTCGGTCGCGATGCGTGTCGTCTATCTCGAGTCGCTCAACACCAGCGATTTGCTGAAGGCCTTACAGGAGCGCGACATCACCGTCTTCGCCTGCGTGCCGCAGTTCTTCTACCTGATCTTGGAGCGTATTCACAAGGAAGTGCAGCAGAAAGGTGCGGTCGTCCGCACCTTGTTTCATGCGATGCTGGCGGTTTCCGCTTTCGCTCGCAAGTTCCACATCAACCTCGGCAAGCTCTTCTTCGGACGCGTTCACCACATGCTGGGCAAAGGCATGCGCTACCTCATCACGGGCGGTTCACGCTTCGATCCTGAAGTTGGCCGTCAGTTCGAAGCCATGGGCTTCACCATGTTGCAAGGTTACGGACTGACGGAAACCTGCGGGGCCGCCAGCGTCACACCGCCCAACGACAACGCCATCGGCTCGATCGGTAAGCCATTGCCCGGCAATGAGATGAAGATTTTGGACGGTCAGTCTTTCCCGGAGCACGGCGGCGCCACCGTCGGCGAAGTCGCGATTCGTGGCGGCATTGTTATGACTGGCTACTACAAGCGTCCCGACGTAACCGCGGCTGTCTTCGGCGACGGTTGGCTGCTAACGGGCGACCTCGGTTATCGCGATACAAACGGTAACTTCTTTATTACCGGACGTAAGAAAGACGTTATCGTCCTCAGTAATGGGAAGAACATCTATCCTGAAGAAGTTGAAGCACATTATCAGCAGTCGTCTTATATCAGGGAAGTCTGCGTAATTGGGCTGCAGAGCGCGCCTGGCGAACCGTTCTCCGAACGGCTCCATGGTGTGATCGTGCCGGACTTCGACGCGCTGCGCCAGGCGAAAATCGTCAATATCGGCGACATGCTTCGCTTTGAAATTGAGGGACTTTCGGCCAAGCTGCCCTCAACCAAGCGCATCCTGAGCTACGAAATCTGGCAGAACGACTTACCACGCACAAGTACCCGCAAAATCAAGCGGTTCGAGGTGGAGCAGCGGATTCAACGCGGCGAGGGCACGCCAGAGGCGACTGGCGGCCCAAAGCCGCTCACACAGGAAGAACGGGAGTGGATGGAGCGTCCGGACGTGGGGAAAGCCCTTGGCCACATCCAGGCCGCTTCGAAACTAAAGAAAGAAAAGGTGCTCCCGAGCGATAACCTCGAACTCGATCTCGGTCTCGACTCCATGGAGCGCGTCGAGCTGCTAGTTGAACTCGATCAGCAGATGGGATCAAACGTCCCAGACTCAGTGACTTCTGAGATCTACACTGTTCGCGACCTGGTCGATGCAATCCTGGCTCATCGGGGAGCCGAAAACCAGCGAGCTTCCGCCGGCTGGGACGAAGTCATCAGAGAAGAACCTGGTGAGATCGAGCGCGAAACCGTCGATCACGAACATCCCATGCTCGGACCACTTTTTTTTGTCGTCCTCCAAGTGGGGCAGATCATGTTGCGCGATCTTTTCCACCTCCGACTGGAAGGCGTGGAGAAACTTCCACCAAAGGGACCGTTCATTATCGCGCCAAACCACCAGAGCTTCGTGGACGGACCGGTGGTCGTCGCCTGCCTGCCGTGGCAGACCATGCGCGACAGCTTCTATGTTGGTACCAGTGAAGTCTTTGGCAGCCAATTCATGAGGTGGCTGGCGGCTAAATTCCGGCTGATCGTGATTGATCCTGATGCCAATCTGGTGCCCGCAATGCGTGCCAGCGCCTACGGGCTGCGGAAGGGGCGGGTGCTCGTGCTTTTTCCGGAAGGCGAACGCAGCATCGACGGCCCGCCGAAGATCTTCAAGAAAGGTGCCGCCATCCTGGCCATTCACAACCAGTGCCCAATCGTGCCTGTGGCGCTAGAGGGCTTCTATGAGGCATGGCCGCGGGGCCAGGAGTTTAAGGGATTTAGTAGGTTGCAAGTAAAGTTTCTCGACCCCGTTTATCCACTGCCGCCGCAACCAAATCCCGAGCAGCAGTACGCGCAATTGACCACAGAAATCCGCGAGCGGGTGGTGGCGGGTTACGAAGAATTGCGAGCTCGGCGATAACTGCGCAAATTTTTTGACACCCTTCTCGTGAGCGCCATTCACAGCGCCGACCCTCTATCCGAGCTACTCTCGGTCGGAGCTACTAGCCGATGTCGCGTTGCTCGTCCTGCCCCGCCGCGATCT
>Ga0306921_10000086_pt1 | contig 63838 bp, 55 predicted proteins | sample sta12Cox44000080_FD_203760 | JGI IMG/M metagenome (GOLD analysis project Ga0306921, IMG submission 203760) | Lab enrichment of tropical soil microbial communities from Luquillo Experimental Forest, Puerto Rico - statoxic.12C.oxic.44.000.080 (v2)... | ecosystem: Environmental > Terrestrial >... | reverse complement strand
CAACGATGCGGTCGAGATGATGCGGCTGGAAGTTCGACACTCCCGCAGTTCGTAAGCGGCCGTTTGCGACGAGTTCGGTCATCGCTCTCCACGTCGAGATGTAGTCGCCGTTGTACAACGTCGGCACGGGCCAGTGCATCAGGAAGAGGTCGAGCTGCTCGAGTCCGAGCTTCTCCAGAGTCTCCTCGAACGAACGCCTCACGTCGTCGGCGCGGTGATTGGCGTTGCTAAGTTTGCTGGTAACGTACAGCTCTTCGCGCGGGATCCCCGACGCTGCGACCGCCTTCCCGACACCCCGTTCGTTCCCGTAGCTCTGCGCGGTATCGACGTGGCGGTAGCCGAGCTCGAGAGCAAGACCAACCACCTCGGCTGTCTTCTCGATATTCGCGGCCGTTGACTTGCGGTCCGGCTGCACGTTGAGCGTGCCGAATCCGAGCTGAGGGATCGTCGTCCCGTCGTTCAAAGTGATCCTCGGGATTTCGAGTGTCTTCACGATATCTCCTCTCAGTGATCAGTACGAGCTCGCCGTCGAAGCTTACGGTGCGCCCTTCGCATGGACACGCGTTGTGACGATCCGCGCAGATACTTGCATGATACGTTAGTTCTCCTCGAGCGTCTCCAGCCAGTACGTCATTCCCATCTCGCGGTACATCGCCGTCGCGGTCGTCATGTGCTCCGAGGCCCGCGCAGGATTGCCGGCCCGCCGGTAGAGCCTGCCGAGGCCGCGGTGGCAGTGGGCCATCAGCGGGCGCATTTCCAGCTCGGAGGCCTGGCTCAGTGCGGCGTCGTAGTGAGCCGCGGCGGTCGCGGCGTCGGGGTGGGCATGATGTGTGATGACGTCGCCCAGGAGGCGTAGGGCCCACGCCTCATAGCCACGTTCACCGCGCCGACGAGCAAGCATTACCGCCCGATCCGCACAGTCGCGGGCATCGTCGAGCTGGTCCGCGAGGAGATACGCCTCGCCGAGCTGTTCGACGCTGAGCGAATAGTGAAACCCGATCCCTTCGCTTTCGTAGGCACGCAGCGCCTGCTGCAGGCAGGTGATGCCGTCACCGATTCGTCCCGATGACGCGTACACATGCCCGAGGGCAGCCATGACGATCGGCGCTTGATTCGTGATGTTCCACTCGCGGCACTGGACCGCCGCCCGCTCGAGGTGTCGCGCGGCCTCGGCCAGTTCTCCCCTCATGCTCTTGAGATGCGCGAGATCGAGACATGCCACCACGACACTGAACGGCTGATGGAGCGAGTCGGCGATCCGGATCGCCTCTTGCCCGTGAGCGTCTCCCTCGTCGAATCGGCCGAGCTCGGCGAGGGCGCGCGCCAGGAGACCTCGTGAATAGACCGCGGGGAAGGTCGCGAGCCCGAACCGTTCACGGCCTCGCTCGCCGCGAAGCGATTCGATCAGTCTCAGGCACATCTGCTCGGTCCCGTGATGGTCGCCCGAGAGGTGGGAGACGGCGGCGAGGTAGTACTGCGCCGCGATCCGCAGCGGAACATCGCCGAGACGCTCGGCGATGGCCTCGACCGCGCGCACCTGGGTGACCTGACCGCCCGTGTGCACCTGATGACCGCTCATGTAGGCCAATACCCATCCGAGGCGCCGCGGATCGTCGAGCGTTCTCGCGAATCCCTCAGCCTCCCGCAGATACTCCAGCAGCCGCGGGAGCTCGCCCAGCGGGAAGAGCGATAAGCGAAGATCGAAGCGAAGATCGATCGCGCGCTCAATGTTCTGACGCGTGTCGGGTAGTGCGCCCAAGGCCGCCAGCGCTCGCTCGAAGAAGCGCACCGCCTCCCGGTAGGCTGAATGCGTGAGGGCTTTGGCGCCTGCCTGCCTGAGGTAGGTGAACGCCTTCTCCCAGACCTCACCCCGGAATGCATGGTGAGCTAGGCGCTCGACGTGCTCGGACGGCCATTCGGGATAGAGAGCCTCGATGGCGTCGACGATCCGGGCATGGAGGACACGCCGCCGGTCCAGGAGCACGCTGGCGTACGTCACTTCGTGGGTGAGGGCGTGCTTGAAGGTGTACTCGAGGTCAGGGAAGAGGCGCGTCTCGTGAAGGAACTCGGACGCCTGCAGGTGGGTGAGTCCGCGGTGAATGGTTTCCTCAGGCACATCGGCGATGAACTTCAATACTGCAAAGGGCACGTCCTTCCCGATGATGGAGGCTGCTTGAAGGAGTCTCTTGTCCTCGGGTGGCAGCCGGTCGATACGGGCGGCGAGTACCGCCTGAGCCGTCGCAGGGATCTGCCATGCCGCGGGCACCTCCGTCATTCGATAGGCCCCGCGATCCCCGATCAGCACGCCGGTCTCCACCAAGCTTTGCACGGTCTCCTCGAGGAAGAAGGGGTTGCCCCCGGTCCGCTCGATCAACACGCGCTTGAGGGCCTCGAGCGTCTCGCCCCGGCCGAGGAGGGCGCTGAGCAACTCCTCAGCGCTTTCAGACGTCAACGCATCGATCCTGAGCTGGGTGTAGTAGGTCTTGTGCGCCCACGCTTGCTGGTACTCGGGACGATAGTCGACGACGAGCAAGACGCGCGCGGTCGGGAGGCGTTCGATCAGGGCATCGAGCAGCACCTGACTCTCGGAGTCGATCCAGTGCAGGTCGGCGACGATCAAAAGGAGCGGTTGGACCTGACTCTCCCGGAAGAGGAGCCGATTGACCGCTTCAAGGATACGCTGACGGCGTTGCGGAGGGTCGAGGGCTTCCCACGTAGCATCGTGGACGGGCACATCGAACAGGGCGAGCAGCGGCGTTAGGAGCGGCTCGAGCGTTCGATCGAGTGTTAGGAGTTTGTCCGCCACTCGCTCGCGAACCTGCCGCGGGTCGTCGCGTTCCTGAATGTCGAGGTATGTCTTCAGCAACTCGATGACATGGAGATACGGTGTGCCTCTCCCGTAGGGTGCCGAGCGGCTCCTGAGCACGAGCCAGCCGTCGGCGTGGTGCGACCGCGTGAACTCCCAGTGGAGACGGGATTTTCCCACGCCGGCCTCGCCCACGATGGCGACGACCTGCCCGTGTCCGGCGCCCGCCCGCTCGAGAGATCGGCGGAGCACCTCGATCTCGGCCTCCCGACCAACGAACCGCGTGAGTCCACGTCGCGCGGCGACTTGCAATCGCGTGCGCGCCGGCCCGATGCCGGAGACCTCATAGACCTCGACCGGTTCGCCGCGACCTTTCACCGGCACTGGACCCAGTGGCTTCACCGCGATGAATCCTTCGACGAGATCGAACGTTGCCGGCGCAATGAGCACCGTGCCCGGGCGCGCGGCCTGTTCCATCCGCGCCGCGAGATGGGTCGTCTCACCAACCGCCGTGTAGTCCATGTGCAGGTCACTGCCGATCGTGCGGACCACGACGTCACCGGAGTTGAGGCCGACACGGATCTGCACCGTCACGCCGTGCGCACGCCGCGCCTCCTCGGCGTACCGGTTGACCGCTTCCTGCATGCGCAGTGCGGCATAGCAGGCACGGACGGCATGGTCCTCGTGCGCGATCGGCGCGCCAAACAGCGCCATGATCCCGTCCCCCATCACTTGGTTCACCGTCCCCTCGTACCGGTGCACAGCGTCCATCATGTGCGTGAGGACGGGGTCGAGGATCTTGCGCGCCTCCTCGGGATCGCGGTCGGCGAGCAACTCCATCGAGCTCTTGAGATCGGCGAACAGGACTGTGACGTACTTGCGTTCGCCCTCCAGAGCAGCCCGAGATGTGAGGATCTTTTCGGCGAGATGCTGGGGAATATAGGACTCAGGCGACAAGAAGCGCGGCGAGGCCGGCGTCGGCGTAGTTCCTAGCGTAACTCCTAGGGAGGCCCCACAGCGGTTACAGAACCGGCTTCCCGGCGGATTATCGTGACGGCACGCCGGACAGGTGACCTCGAGACCGGCCCCGCACGAGTTGCAGAAGCCAGCTTCGGGCGAGTTCTCTTGCTGGCACCGACGGCACTGCATATCGGCCCTCCACTGAACCGGGGCCGCGAGTGTGCCCCAAAGCGACAGTAGCCACGGGTTAGGGAGTCGTCAACGTGCTTATCAGGTGAGTTTCCCACTGCGGAACGATGCTGACCTTGGAACGCCGTCGCCAGATCACGCAGACTTCACCCAGGAATTACCCAGGAAGTTGCTCCCCACGAGAGCCAAAGGCCCCAAAAGCAACAACGCGCGAAGTGTTGATTTGCGAGGCCTTCTTTGTGGCGCGTTGGCTCTAGTGTTGATTCGAAAAGGGCTCATAAGCCAAAGGTCGTCGGTTCAAATCCAGCCCGTGATTTGATCCCACGACTTGGGAGCACCCGAGCGCCGGCAGGGGACGGGGATTCAAGGTCGCGTTCGATTCCCCTGAGCTGCATATGAAGGGGTCTTGTAGTGAAGCTACGGCCCTGCTGGGACGGCCGTCGGGCTCATAACCCAAAGGTCGCTGGTTCAAATCGAGCCCCTTGAACCTGCAACGGGCCAGAGGTTAGCGGACACAGGCGCCGCTAACCCCTTTCGTTTACACAAGAATTACCGAAAAACCGGTTGACCGCCACCTTGAACCGAGAAGACAATTCGCGTGATGGCGGCGATTCGCGTGTTCGTTTCCTACTCCCATGATTCAGACCCCCACAGGGCGTGGGTCCTCAAATTGGCCACCGACCTGCGCGCGGGCAGCGTAGACGCCACCCTTGACCAGTGGGATCTGGCTCTGGGCCAAGACACTGCCATGTTTATGCAGCGAGGTATAAGTGACTCGGACCGAGTAGTCCTCGTTTGCACGGAGAATTACGTGAAGAAAGCGGAGGCCGGCTCCGGCGGGGTCGGCTACGAGCGCCTCATTCTGACTGCGGAGCTCGTCCAGAACATCGACACGAAGAAGTTCATCCCGGTTGTTCGCAACAACGGCCTGAAGGGAAAGGTCCCGAATTTCCTCGGCCCCCGGCTCTACATCGACTTCTCCGACGATGCCCAGTACCCGGCGAAGCTCGAGGAGCTGCTCCGGGAACTGCTGGGCACGCCGGCGACTGCCAAACCCCCGCTCGGGCCGAACCCCTTCTCGGGCTCCGCTCCGAGCACTGGTACCGGGCGTACCGCTGGGCCAACCGGCGTCACGCCATCCGGACAGCTTTTACTCGATGACGCGTGGTTCGCGCAGGAAGCCAGCGCCGCCACAGCGGGCATCGCGAAGCTCAAGCTGTTAGGACACATGGAGCTACGGCTTTCGCTCCATGCGGAGATCAGCAAGTCGCAACTCGAGTTGCTGAACGCCGCGAAGGCCTCCCAGATCCGCACGTTCGGGTGGCCGATCGGGTTCGTGGCTACGCAGGAACAATTCCGCCCTCGCCCGCATCCGGATGGCATCCGCACGGAGATCTCGATAGAGAAGAGCCTGATGGACGGGCGGCCGTCCTACGACTACTGGGCACTACGCAGTAACGGCGACTTTTACCTCCTCCAGAGCCTTTTCGAGGACGCTCGTGATGAGAGCAAAATATTTTTCAACACCCGCATCGTGCGTGTGACCGAGAGCTTGATGTTTGCCTCGAACCTGTATGAGACGCTCGGCGTGGCCCCCGAGACCAGGCTGAGCGTCCGGGTGACGCACAGGGGGCTCTCGGGCCGCCAGCTGACCAGCGCCGGCGGGAATCGATTCATCTGGCCGTCCAGCCCGACGCAAGCGGACGAGTCGAGGAGTGAGATCGTGGTCACGGTGGGGTCAATACTGGGAACGATCGTCGACGACGTGCGGCGGCTGACAGCGCCCCTGTTCATGTTGTTCGACTTCAAGGACTTCAATGAGGCAATCTACCGCGACATCGTGGAGCGATTTGTCAAGGGCGAGTCGACGTAACGCTCGTAGTTCGAGGTCTGGGCGCTAGCGAACCCGCGCGGGATGCTTTCCTGGTACTGGACAAGAAGTGGGTAACGGCGGCTGGCTCCGATAAGGAGATCTATGCGCTACCGAATCGAACAGAGGATCGAGACTTTAGCAGACAACGCCGTCATGAAGGACGGCAGGATGGAGGCGGCGTTTTCTGTAGGGCCAGTCAGATACTCGCTTTGGGATTTTGAGCTTAGTCGAGGGTGGCCCACGGACTTCTGGCTCGCTGAGACTTCGATTGAGGCCGATGATTACAAGGCTGCGTTTGGGATCTTTCGTCAGGAATTGAACCGCGTCATTCCGAGGATTTCTCTCATAAGTCAGGCATACACTGACTTTCTTCAGCAGCCGATGCTCATCGTTAAGAATGGTGACCAGGTTGGATTCCTCCGATACTTAAGGAAGAAACGAGGAGTTGGCCCTCATGTTTGTTGAGAATCATCGTGAGGCTCTTGTCCGGCTTATAGAGGACACCTCGATTCCTGAAGAATTCTACTACTACTGGAATGATATGGTGAATGCTGTTGGGTATACGCCTAAGCTCCTTCTCATGTGCGCTGCCATCGAATGCCTGACAAAAACGGAACACGGCAAGAAAGACTGGGAGAAAGTGGTACGAGTGTTGGGCGGGGAGCTGAAAGAGGAGCTGTACGGAACCAAGGAAGATTCGAGCTCTGGACTCAGACATCGATTGTCACACGGTGAGTACTTTGGGGCGGACCATTCCGGAAAAAACTACGTTGAGCTGATCCACAAGAAAGTGATGGCGTACTTCAACGACCACATCCTAAAGGAGGGCTTGCTGGAGTTGGATGTAGTCAGCCCCCAACGCCATTTCGTGGGCGGTCTCGAAGGCGGATCTTGGTTTATCAAGTCGAAGAAGTCCGGCGGGCTATCCCTAAAGAGCATTCTTCTAGACTTCGAGAAGAATGACGTCAATCACCTCGAAGATCACGAACTTGTATATGACGGTTCTCTTGAGACGAAGTACTAGGTGGCTCGTGGATAGTTGGCCAAGTGGCTAGTCTTCGGACGGAGCAAAGGGCGCGCTGGGCTGTACCGAGGTACCCGGGGAGACGTGGCGCTTGGGAAACTAGGGTATATAGGTCGCTCTATGGGCCCTCAAATCGGGTCGGGGCAGGATCTCGAACCACCCTCAGAATTCAAATCCCGGGGTGCATGGTGTTGAGTCAACATCCGCTAACGTCTTGATGCGAAACAGCTAGCGCGTGGCGGACTGTAAACACGGGTTCGAATCCCCCGCGTGGCACGCAAGCACCCGTCCACGGCAAAGAAGCCGTGGACGGGTGAATGCCTGAAGCTAGGGACCCTCCGGATTAGTTTGCCTCGGTATTTTCGATGGGCCGCTGTGTTCTATCATGCTGAATCTGCTAGCATGCGCGTGGGGGCAAAGTGTTCCTGGTAATGCTGAAGGGACTCCGCCGGCCCCCGTAAGCAGTAGGTGCGGGGGCCGGTCTTTTTTGAAGAGGCCGCCGCCAGTCCGGAGTCAGTGTCGAAGATCGAGCTAGCATCGAGTCCCTGCTAGCCAGGTCGCGCCGAATCCGGGGCCGGAGAAGCAAGCCACCACCCGGCCCACGGGCAAACGGTGCTACACTTCCCGGCGGGTGGACGGTCCACGCAGGGGACGGGCCATCTCCGTCAGCCGGGCTCAACTCGGGAGGCGCGGTCACCGCCCACCCCATTAGGAACGCCGCGAGGCATATCTTCCGCTGCGATTCGTCGAAGTCAACCTGCCGAGCGTATCCGGGGAGGTGCGCACGATGGGGACACTGTCTGCTGAACGCTGCGTCGCGTGCCGCCGCGACTCGCCTCGAGTGACGGAGGCCGAGATCGCCGAACTCACGCACGAAATCCCCGACTGGCGCCGGGTGGAACGAGACGGCGTCGCTCGGCTGGAGCGGGTCTTTCACTTCCCGAGCTTCGCCGATGCGCTGGCCTTTACAAACCGGGTGGGCGCCCTAGCCGAGGCGGACGGTCATCATCCCGCCCTGCTCACTGAATGGGGGCAGGTCACGGTGACCTGGTGGACCCACAAGATCCGCGGGCTCCATCGGAACGACTTCGTCATGGCCGCGAAGACCGACGCGCTGGTCGCCGCGATCGAACACGTCGCGCGCGGCGAGATCCGAGACGGTCGCGCGCCGTGAACCCGCCGGCAATTGAGCACCGTGATCGTGGCTGGCGTCTAGCACCGAGGAGGCGCTTAGACGCCGCGCGAAAACGGATCAGCGTCGCAAGATACACGCGGATGCATCTGCGCGTAGTTGCCAGCCGTGACGCTCAAGCTCGGGGTCGAGGTGTTCTTCCTCCGGGTAGCCGACGCACAGGTACGCAACCAGTGACCATGTGGCCGGGACCTCGAGTGCCTTGACGACTTCCGCCGGATCGAGAATAGACACCCACCCCACGCCCAGGCCGTGGGCCCGCGCCGCAAGCCACAGGACCTGAATCGCCGCGACCGTCGAGTAGTGAAGAGTCTCTGGCATGGTGCGCCGTCCGAGCTTGTGTCCTGCCGACGTGGCTTCATCAACGAAGACGGCGATGTGACATGGAGCTTCAACCAAGCCAGAGAGCTTGAGCCCCGCGTAGCGCAGGGCACGTTCGCCCGAGTACGCCGCCAGGGCGTCATCGTTACAGCGACGAAACGTCTCAAGGATCTGCGCGCGCCGGTGAGCGTCATCCACAGTGACGAAACGCCAAGGCTGGCTGTTGCCGACAGAAGGTGCGAGGCACGCCATATGCAATAAATGGGAGACGAGCTGGGGATTGACCGGGTCGCGGCGAAACCTCCGGACGTCACGCCGCCAGAGCAACAGCTGACGGAATTGGCTCCGGAACTCATCGGAGAATTGGCCGCGGTGTGATCTCACGCCGTTACGTCACTTCGGGCAGCGGCTTTCCGTTGGTCTCGGGAAGGGAAGGCGCGGTTATCAGGCCTAGGATGAAAAACAGGCCGACGATCGTGGCCGCAGAGCCATAGCCGCCGAGGCTGACGATCAAAGTTCCGGCGATCAGCGGGCCGATGCAGGAAATGAAACGCGGTGCGTTGAAGCTGAACGCAACGGCAGTGGCGCGCATTCGCGTTGGGAAGAGCTCCGGTAACCAGATCGGTGCCCAGGCCCAGATTCCGAGGGAGAAGAAACCAAAGATGCCGACGCAGAACAACAGTACGCGTAGGTCCCGCGCCCACAGGTAAACCACCGGCGTCAGCACGACACACATCGCGTAGAAGAACATCACGGTTGGCTTGCGGCCGATGGCATCAGCGAGGAAGCCGAGACTGATAAACCCGACGACGCCGCATAGACTGGTGACCAGACCGGCCAAAGCTGACCATTCCGCGGCCGAGAAACCGCTCTTGGCGGCGACCGAGCCGACATAGGTCGGAATGAAGGTCCCGACGCCCCAAAAGGCGAAGGTCACCGACAGCATCATAAGGAACGAACCGATCAGCGGTCGACGGACCGCGCGATCGGTGAACAAATCGACCATGGTGGGGCGTGTCAGCGCTGCATTCTCCCCTTCCAGCAGCGCCCCCTGGCGACGCAGATCGTGCGCCGTGCGACGGCGCTCGTTCGCCTGCTCCCAGCGCGACGATTCGGGGATGCGGCGCCGGATCCACAAGGTCACCAGCGCCGGCAGGACACCGATCAGATACATCCACCGCCATGCGTTGGGGCCGACTCCACCGACCACCAGCCAGACGCCGGAGGCGAGGATGCCGCCGAGCCCGGCACCGCATTGCAAGAGACCGCCGCCCTTGCCGCGCGCATGGTCGGGCCACAGCTCCGAGACGATCGATGCACCGGTCGCCCACTCCGAGCCGATGGCGACCCCGACGAGAAAGCGCAGCACGGCAAAGGAGACCCAATCCCAGGCAAGCGCGCTCAACCCAGTCGTCAACGAATAGGCGAGGATCGCGAGGATCATCATCCGCTTGCGGCCGATGTAGTCGGCGATGATGCCACCGATCACCCCGCCGGCGGCCCACCCGAAGACGGTGGTGGCGAGGATGTAGCCCGCGTATCTGGGGATGGCCACGTATTGCGCCACGTCGAGTAGCTGATGCAAGGCAAAGCCAACGGTGAGAAACAGGGCATAGAGCTCGAACCCGTCGAACAGCCAGCCGAGGTTCGAGGCAACTAGCACCCTCCAGTGCGCCCGATCAAGCGAGCGATACCACGGTGAAGACACGCGGGCAGTGCTAGTGTTCATACGTCACGCCTCCCTACTGTTGCGACGTTGCCCCTCTCAGTCTCCGGCGCGCTTTGCGCATTCGTCCTGCATGTCCGCGGCTTCGCGGAGAGCCGATAGCGCAGCGATTGGGAGGCAGCTCAGGCCGGGATCCTCACTTCTTGTGCGCGGCGAGCACCGCGGCCAACACCGTGCCATCCACGAGGCCGCTCACGTCCACATGCTTGGGCACTACTTTCTCCTCGAACAAGAATGTAGCGAGGTCCGCCAGGCTCGCCTGCAGCGCGCTATCCTTGGCGGCGGAATACCGGTAGCTCGGATCGGTCTGTTTGTAGATGGCGGGCAGTCCGGCTTCCTTGAAGATGGCGCGGGCCCACTCCTCCGGAATCCCCATCTCCTGCATCACCGCGTTGATGGCCGGCGAGGGGTCCTTCGCGAGCGCGTCGTAGGCCATGACCAGCGCCTCTAGATAACGCCGGGCCGTGTCCCGGTTCGCCGCGAGCCAGGAGCTGCGGACGGCCCACACGCCAAGGCCTGTATAGAGCCCCATGTCGGCCTCGCGCGCTACGATCTTCCCGTTTGCCTGGTACACCATCTTCTGCATCCACGGCTCCCAGGTCGCGGCCACGTCGATCTGATGGTTCATCATGGCGGCGACCTGCTGTGCGGGCTCAAGCTGCAGAAGCTTGACCTGGTTGGTGGCGATGCCTTGGCGCTTCAAGACCGCCAGCACCGCGTAGTGGGAGGTGGAACCGCGGAAGAAACCGATCGTCTTGCCGGTGAGATCGGCCACCGAGTCGATCCCGCTGTCCTTGCGAGCGACGAAGCCCACGGCGCGCGGGTACTCGTTGTCAACGCCGATGTAGACCCAGTCGACGCCGGAGGCGACGCCGGCTAGAAACGGCACCGTGCCCACCATGGCCACGTCGATGCTCTGGCTCTGGGCGGCCGCGATCATGGGCGCCCCGGCCGTGAATTTCACAAACGTCGGCGCCAGCCCCGCCTTCTCGTAGAGCTTGAGACTGCGCGCGCCGAACAGCAGCCAGGAGGCGACGGCCTGGTACCCGATGTTGATGGGCAGCGGCGCCTGCTGGGCACCCGCGCGGGCGGGCGGCAGGAGAACGCTCGCGATCAGCACAAGCCCGAGAGCGAGGGCGACGAGCGTGCGGCGCATCGAGGTGTGAGGCATAAGGATTCCTCCGGTGAGACCGCGGTCTGCCGGGGCCCGAGACGGCTCGCGCCGACCCTGGGCCTCGGTGGTGAAGATCAAGCGCCGCCGCTGTCGAGGGCGAGGAAGCGAAGCGCGTTCTCGCCCAGGATCTTGCGCTGCGCGCTCTCGCCCAGTCCGCTCATGTGCTTGCGCAGCTCCTCGACGGCGCCAGGAAAGATGGCATCCCAGTGCGGGTAGTCCGACGCCCAGCACACGTAGTCCTCGCCAATATAGTCGACCACGGCCGGGATGGTGGCCTCGTCCGGGTCGCAGGAGATGATGCATTGCCGACGGAAGACGGCCACCGGGTCGTTCTTGAGCCACGGCACTTCCTGGGGGCGCTTCTCCCAGTGCTCATGCATCCGGTGGAGCCAGAAGGGCAACCATCCGCACCCAGATTCCAGGAACGCGACCTTCAGCCGCGGGAAGCGCTCGAGCACGCCGCCCGCGATCATGGAGAGTGCCGCCAGCATCTGTTCGAAGGGGTGGGAGATCATGTGGGTCATAAAGAAATTGTCGTAGCGATCGAGCCCGGCTGTGGGGAGCTGCCCGTCCGTGCCCTCGTGGAACATGACGGGCGCGCCGAGCCGCTCGGCCTCGGCCCAGAGGGGATCGTGGGCAGGATCTTCTAGGTTCCGGTCGCCGACCGGGTTCGGTCGGAGGTAGACGCCCTTGAAGCCCAGCTCGGTGATGCAGCGGCGCAGCTCTGCCACCGCGGCCTTCACGTCGCGCAGCGTCAGCATGCCGACGCCGATGAGACGCGCGCGGTCCACCGCGAGGTACTCCTCGTGCAGCCATTCGTTGTACGCGCGGCAGACAGCCGCGTTCAGCTCCGGGTCGCGCGCGTCGACCGTGTAGAGCCCGAGCGTGGGGAACGGCACCGCGACGTCGATGCCGTCCGTGTCCATGGCCTTCAGCCGCGACGCTGGCCGGACGATGTCGTGCGAGCACACGCGTCCCTGGTCGTCGATGGCATACCAGGCCTCCGGCAGGCCCGGGAAGCCCTTGCCCTTGCCGTCGGGCTGCGGATAGAGGCGACCTTCCATGGCGATGCGGATGCCGCCCTGGCGATCCCTGACGAGCCGCGGCGCTTTCGCGCGCAACGAGGCGGGTAGGTAGCGCTCCCAGAGGTCGTGCGGTTCCAGCAGGTGTCCGTCGCAATCGATGACTCTGTCTCGCTTCATGACCGGCTCCTCTCGGGGATGGATCCGCGAGTCTGCGCTGTCGTTAGCTCCTCACGGATCAGGTGAAGAACACGTTCCTTGATGGCCACGAAGGTCGGGGTGGTAACGATGCCGAAGGTGCGCGGCTTGGGGAAGGGGACAGCGATCTCCTCCCTGATGCGTCCGGGCCGCCGTGTCATCACGTAGAGCCGGTCGGCGAGGAACACCGCTTCCTCCACGTCGTGGGTGATGAAAAAGATCGTGGGGTGGAACTCGTCCCAGATCTGCAGCAACAACTCCTGCATGGCAAGGCGGGTCTGGAAGTCGAGCGCCACAAACGGCTCGTCCATCAAGAGCACTTCCGGCCGGTTCACCAGGGCGCTGGCGATCTGGACACGCTGGCGCATGCCGCCGGAGAGCTGGTAGGGATAGTGTCCGGCAAAACCGTCGAGCCCCATCGCGAGCATGTAGCGGGCCGCATCATCCCGGCACTGGCGCACGGCCACCCCACGTTTGCGCGGCCCGAAGGCGATGTTGTCGCGCACGGTCATCCAGGGAAAGAGGGCTGGCGTCTGGAACACTACGATGCGATCGGGCCCGGCGCCGCGGACCTCCACGTCGCCAACCCGCACCTCCCCGTGCGTCGGCGCGTCGAAACCTGCCAGCATGTTCAGGAGCGTCGACTTGCCGCAACCGCTGGGGCCGACCAGGCACACGATCTCCTGATCGGCAATCTCGAGACTGACGTGGTCGAGCGCCTCGATCTCGGTGCCGTGGCGGCTGCCTGCCGCGAAGCGCTTGCAGACGTCACGAACAACTATCTTGGCCATTGGCCGGCGCTCACTTTCCCTGCCAGTGAAGCGTTCGCCGCTCGATGAACGAGATGGCGAGCTCCAGGCTCACCCCGATGAGGCCGATGATGATAATCCCGAAGAAAACATCGGTGATCCGGAAGAACGTGCCGGCGTCCTGGATGATAAACCCGAGTCCCTCCTGGGCCGCGATGAGCTCGGCCGCCACCACGATGGCCCAGCTCACCGCCGTCGAGGTCTTGATGCCCGTGAAGACATGCGGCATGGCTGCGGGCAACATGACGCTGGTGAACAGCTGCCAGCGCGTGAGACCAAGGTTTCGGCCCTTGCGGATGAGCTGCTCGGGCACCGCTCGCATTCCGGCCGCACTGTTCAGCACGGTGTAGTTGAACGAGGCGGCGAAGATCAGCAAGATCTTGCTGAGCTCACCGATGCCGAACCACAGGATCATGAGCGGGATAAAAGCGATGGGCGGGATGGGGCGAAAGAAGCCGAAGATCGGCACTAGGGCGGCGCTGACCGTCCGGTTGTAGCCCATGGCGAGGCCGACGGGCACGGCAAGGGCGATGCCCGCTACGAGCCCGGTGAGGCTGCGAAAAAGGCTCGCCGCGACATGGACGTAGAGGGGTTTGCCAGCGTAACCAGCCTCGAGCAAGACCGTCATCTCGTCACCCATCGCCCTCGGCGAGGGCAACACGAACGGCGAGACGCGAAACACCGTGGTCGCGACGGTCCAGGCCATGAGGATCACCAGCACTGTCACCGTGCTGACGAGCACATCCCCGGACACCCAGGGTCGACGAAGCGGACGCGTCACGACGGCCATGCTTGTTCCTTCACCGCTGCTCCGCGGCCTCGAACATCCCAGCGAAGAGCACCGCGACCTGCTTGCGTTCGCCTTCGAGGGCGGCCTTGGACGTGAGGATCTTCTCAGCGAGGTGTTTGGGGGTGTAGGACTCGGGGAAAGCTAAGTGCAATGGCCTGGTAGCGGGCAACGAAACCGCGGCCAGCGGGGCCCCGCAGCCATCGCAGAACCGGCTCCCCGCCTCAACCTTGGCGCCACAGCTTGGACAACCCGCACTGAAGGTCGTCCCGCTCTCGCGGCAGAATCGCGCCTCGTCGCGGTTCTCCGCACGGCACCGGGGATACCGCATGCGAGGGAACCTCCCTGAGCCACCAAGCCGGTTCGCTGCGTCGGACGAGTGTGGCCGAGATTAGCCGGACGCTCTGAGGTGGTCAAGCATGCTCGCGCTGCTGCCGGCGGGATCGTGAGGCTGACATGGGAGGTGGCCTCACGGGCCTTGGGGACTTCGTAAGACCTTGGTCGGCATCGGCGAAGTGGTGTTGCCCGGGTGAGCGACTCCGCCTGGAAGGCCAGCAGGCGTGTTGCTGGCATCTGGGGAAACCGACGCGGAACTCTGTCGCCACAAGCCGCTACTGCCTCCATGGTGCGCGCCGTGGTGGGCACCATGTCCTCCTCTGCGTCCGTGTCCTTTCCCGTGAGCGAGCCCCGGAAGGGCGGACATAGACAGGAGAGCAACCGAGAGCCCCGTGAACAGCGCGAACGTTGCCTTTCTGGCTCATGGCGCCGTCTTCATTTCGGTCGGAGCTTCACTGAGGTCGACTCTTGCGAGTCTCTCCTGCTTATGCCACCGTCGCAAGTAGCGTAGCCCCGAAAGGGCCGAGGGCAAAGTGGTGCGCGTCCTCAAGCCCCCCTCAGGTCGATCGTCCATATGAATCCCGGAAACGCATAGGAAACTTTAGTGCCAATCAGCGCTGCGCGACCCGCGCGGCGGACAGCAGGGCGATCAGGAAATGTCATCGTCCCCCTGGGCTGAGCCCCCGAGAGCGCGCGGACACAGCGCCGTTTGACTCCGACTCCTGCGGGATGGTGCGCTCGGAGCCCGGACCTGGTCAAGGGTGGCGGGAGTGGGGCAGACCGCGGCCCTGGCGGCTCGGTGCCGTCGGCGATCAGGCAGCCCTTTGAGCGGCTGTCGCGGCACGCAGAGGGTCTCCTCCGGGTCCGCATGAACAAGATCTGCGTCCTGGATTTCGGCGCACAGTACAGCCAGCTGATCGCCCGCCGCATCTGTGAGATGTGCGTGTACTCCGAGATCGTCCCGTGCACGGAGCCCCTCGAGACGATCCTCGCTCAGGGCTACCGTGGCATCGTGCTCTCCGGCGGGCCCTCCAGCGTCTACGACGAGGGCGCGCCGCTCCCCACCGCCGGCTATTCCAGGCGGGCATTCCCGTGCTCGGACACTCGCTGAGCCCGCCCGTATATTCCCCCTAAATACGGTAGAGAGAAGCCGGCGGTTCTCTCTCTATATACGGGGCCTGAGGGCAGGGGAACCGTCCAGGCCTGAAGAGGGCGACAGCGCATGGGCATGTGGGTGGGGGCGTGGGCGCAAGGCCCGGGCGGCGTACGGCTTCGACGACATCGCGCTGGTTCCCGGCGCACTCACCATCTCCTCGACCGTATCACCTCCGCCAGCCTCGAGAAGATCCTCGCCCAGGGTTATCGGGGCATCGTGCTCTCCGGAGGGCCATCCAGCGTCTACGACGAGTGGGCGCCGTTGCCCGATCCGCGGCTCCTCGAGGCGGGCATCCCCGTGCTCGGCATCTGCTACGGCATGCAGGCCGGCAAGCTGAGGACGAGCGCAGCGTAGGCAGTTCACCTCTAACACGCCACCGATGGGGCAGAAAAACAGGACGTGATGAGTAAGAAGCGGAAGAGTTTCAAGGACTGGTTGTACGAGCAGCAAGATCGCACCGACGGCATCGGGTCTCTCGCGAGAGATGTCTTCGGCCCACATCCACACCTAATGTGGATCTACCGGCTGCTGGGCTTCAGGAGCGCAGAAGAGCTGAGGATGCAGATTATCCGCGCCTTCGTCGAGTACAAAACTGGCGTCGCATCGAAGGGGCAGACGGCACCTCGGGACCGGCTGACAGATCCTCACCCCGAGAAGAGGAGGCCGCTGCTATGACTTCCCTCCTCGATGCTGCGCTCCAGTACGCAGCACATGGCTGGCGCGTCTTTCCGCTAGTCCCAGGTGCCAAGCAGCCGCTGACGGCGCACGGGTTTAGGGACGCCACGACCGACGAGGATCAAATTCTCTCGTGGTGGTCTTCGACTCCCGAGGCCAATATCGGCATCGCGACCGGCAGGGGCTCAGGCATCGTCGTCCTCGACATCGACATGAAGAACGCCAAGGACGGGTACACCTCAGCCAAAGAGCTCGGAATCGATCCAGCAGATACTCCGGTGCAGGTGGTAACGGCCTCACGCGGAGCTCACCTGTACTTTGCGTATGACGCTGCCATCGGAAACAGTGCAAGCAAGCTCGGTGTGGGCCTGGACACTCGAGGCGAAGGCGGGTACGTCGTCGTGCCACCGAGTCAGATCAAAGGGCAGCCCTACATGTGGCTCGGATCATTCAAGCAGCCGCCGTCGAAAGTGCCTGCCGCGATGATCGAGAAGATGCAAGCTCCGGCGTCGCTCGCTTCGAAGCGGACTACCGACGACTGGCTCCATCTCCTCGACGGCGTCGGCGAAGGATCGCGACAGGACACGCTGCCGAGGATCGTCGGGAAACTGTACGCATCGGCACCTGACTTCGCGATGGCTCGTGCGCTGGCGCACCTGTGGAACGAGCGCAATCAGCCGCCTCTTTCAGCCAAGGAGGTCGATGAATGCTGCGACAGAATCGAGAGGAAGGAAGACGCGAAGGGTAATCAGGCGGACTTCATATCGCTGGCGGACGTTGAGATGACTCCGATCCCGTGGCTGTGGCCCGGTTATCTGCCTCAGGGTGCGGTGACGCTGCTGGTCGGAGATCCCGGCAAGGGCAAGACGCTGGTGTCACTTGATCTCGCAGCTCGCGTGTCAGCTGGCAAGCCATGGCCTGACGAGACTCCGAACACGCACGGACCGGCGACAGTGATCGTTCTGACCGCGGAGGATGATCTCGGCTACACCGTGCGACCGCGGATCGAGGTAGCTGGCGGAGATGTCAGCAGAATCAAGGTCGTGAACCAATCCATTGCGAAGCCGACGCTGTCGCTGACAAAAAGTCTCGACTGGCTGAAGCAGGAGATTGAGCAAAGCGGCGTGATGCTCCTCGTCATCGATCCGCTCTCCGCGTACATGCCGGGCGTCGATTGCTTCAAGGACAACGAAGTCCGGTCGCATCTCGCTCCGTTCGTTCAGCTGACGCAGCAGCACGGCGTCACGGTACTGGCGATCGTCCACATGTCGAAGAATATCGAGCGCGGCGCCTTGCAGCGAGTACTCGGGTCGACAGCGTTCGTGGCCCTGGCTCGGGCCACCTTCATGGTGTCGCTCGACCCCGAGGATGAGGAGCAGCGGCTCTTCACGTGCCCCAAGTGCAACCTGTCGCGTTATCCGCAGGGGCTCACCTTCCACATCATGGAGCAGGGGCTCTCCGGGGGAATCATCGCACCCGTTGCAGTGTGGGACGGCACGACGGATCTGCATCCAGATGAGGTGCTGCGGAAGCTGGTCAAGGGTCGACCCGAGTCCACGCTTATCGAGTCGGACATCCTCGATGCACTGGCCCAAGGGCCGGTCCCCGTCAAGGAACTTGAGACTCACCTCGAAATGAACGAGCGGACGCGGCGCCGGTACGGGAAGAAGCTCGGCATCGAATAGGTGCGGGATCCAGCAGACCCGCTCTCTGGAGCCTACTACTGGCTGCCGAAGGACTGGAGCCCCGAGGCGCGAGCTGAATGGACGCAGGAGCGGCTAGCCCGGCGGCAGCTGGAGCTGCAGTCATGAACACCGTGCCGGCCATGAAGAGTCAAGTAGGGGATTTTTTGACCACCACTAGAGAATCAATAACATACACTGACCGGCACGATGTGACGTGTCCGGCTCGTGGTGGCCGTGGCGGTCATATTTCCCCTACTTGTCCTCGGTGTCCGGCACGACATCCCTTGGGGCTCCCGCCGCCGCGACGTAGTCACGAGCTTCGCTGCTACGGGACAGCGGTTCTTGCTGCCAGCCATTGGCGGCAGTCTTCGGCGTCGCTTCTGGGCATCGGGCTTCCGCGATTCAGGCACCAAGCTCTGGCGCCAGGCTCTGGCAGCAGGGTCTGGCGGCTCGGTGCGATGAGCCAGAGCGCGTCACCGTTGCAAAGGCGCAAGGTGCAGAACTTGCCGGTTGGCGTCACGTCGGTCTCTGAGTTGCGTAGATGCATTACCGCGCGATTCGTTGCATGAGCAGCCTCGGCACACCTCGCCCTCGCATCAAGCGCCAACCGAAGCATGGCAGGCTGCGGGCGCCCAGGAGCCACTCGAATCGGCGCCGAAGGCATGTCCCTCAAGCGTCGAGCGAACTCGCGCCTGACGCCCGCGTAAAGCCTCTGGAGCCCCTCACCGAGGCGCTGGTCGCGTATCGCAGATGCAAGCGCTGTAGCGCTGTCGTCAAGGTGCCTGCGCTGAGACGCGGGCGCTGCAGGCGCTGCGGATCGAGGCGCGTGTGAGCGGCTCCAGGCGCGTGAGCCGCTCGATTCGAAGGCTTAGTGTTCGGCAGTTATTGACAAGTCGCGAAGTCAGGCAGGTAAACCTATCATCCATCCCCCCAAGAATGGAGCTGGTGCTGTGTCGGATGTGTCGGTGTCGAATATGACGTTCCTCTCGCCAAAGCAGGTCGCAGACATGCTCGGCGTCAGCAAGGCAACGGTATCGCGCTGGGCGGCGCAGGATGCGACGTTTCCGGCGACGAGACTGCCAGGACGGCTGGTCAGGATCGAAGAGCAGGCGCTTCACCGCTGGCTGAGGCGCAAGGCAGGGCGCAAGGCCACCCAAGTAAGCGATTCCTTGACGCCAGCACCTGATCAGCAATCAGGAGTGTGTGCGTCGGAGGGCGCGACGGGTCCTGCTTTTCAGCCCGAGACAGGGTGGTACACCCCAAAGTTGAAGGCCCCCCGTGTCAAGGCGGAGTGCGCTCCCGCTATAGTACAAATTTTCCAAAACTCATTGACCGCAGAGGAACGACACGATGAAGGCTTATCGCACGATTCTGCACGGCACTTGCCTCGTAGGCGGCAGGCACCAGCCCGGCTCTGAGCTGGCTCACGAATGCCCGCTCCTGCGGGCGGGGAAGCGTCGCGGAATAGGCGACCAAGGGGTAGATACCGGGTCGCCTTCGAGCCCTGTTACGGAACCCTTAATTGGCGATGACTTAGAGAGCAAGTTCCGCGACGCTGGCAAGCTGTCAGCGCTGCCCCTTGCGAGTGCCCGCCGCCGGGTCGGGCGTCCAGCTTCCACGGAGCCGTCTCGCCATGCTCGCTACCGCCGCCGTCATCCTGATTACCGTGCTCGCGAGGCCTCGAGAAAGTCCAGGTCCACAGGGACAACCGTATGAGCGTCATCCGGCAGACGGCGCCGCATCCCTTGGAGGAGGAACCCATGCCACGTCGGCAACTTGAAGAAATTGACCCAGGAGCCGACGGCTTCCGTCACGCCTGCCGCCGCCGTTTCTTCTTTGCCCAACGAGCCAGGGCGGCGCGTCTCGCGAAGGCGCGTCGCTCCTCCTCGGTCATCTGGGAGAAGAACGCCCTTGCTCCCGCGCCTGCAGCCTTGAGCCCGCCAAGGCGTCCGAGGGCGACCGCGGCCGGGTTCTTTCGCTTCGCCATGGTGGCGGATCTTACCACGGTGGCGTAGGCAAACGGGGTGCTTGACTGCATATGCCGCTACCTGCATACTCCTGATTATATGATGTGCGGCGGTGCATCTATGGTCGATGGATGTTGGACAGCTAGGACCAATCTCACCTCACAAGGAGGCCCTAATGGCAGAGGTCAGTCAACGATCATGGAAGTTACCCGGTCAGCGCAGCAAGCGGCTCGCTTGGGGATTCACCGTCACCGTCACCGGAAAGCGAGTACGCCAATACCGTAGCGAGTGGACGAAGCAGGAGGCCGAGGAAGCGCTTGCCAAGGCCCGGCTCGGGCTGGAGCAAGAGACCCGGGAATCGCACGCCGTCATCACCCTCGGCCAGGCGGTCGAGAGCTACCTAGCCTCGAAGGTACGAAAGAAGTCGATCAAGGATGACGAGCGACACCTGAAGACATTCCTCCTGGCGTTTGGCAGTAACCTGCCGCTCGCGGACGTGACGAGCGCGCGGATCAGCGCATGGAAGTCAGATCGCCTCGCAGCTATCTGTCCGCAGACCAAGGAGCCATACTCGGCAGCCTCGATCAATCGCCCCCTGGCTGCTCTTCGCCACATGCTGCGGCTAGCTCAGGAGAATGGGCGGCTCGACGTGGTGCCGAAGATTAGGCTGGAGAAGGAGCCCCAGGGGCGGCTGCGGTGGCTGAAGCAAGAGGAAATCGCGGCGCTGCTGGCCGCATGCAACAAGTCCCGCAACTCGGAGCTTCAGGCTGCGGTCATCATCGCCCTCAACACCGGGCTGCGGCGAGCCGAACTCCTTGGACTCACGTGGGATCGGGTCGACTTGAGCCGGAGCGTGCTGCGACTCGAACTGACCAAGAGTGGCAAGCGTCGAGAGGTGCCGATCAACGACGCGTGCTACGGCGCCCTCAGCAGCCTAAAGCCCAAGGAGACCGGGCGAGTCTTCAGCACCCGCACCATCCGCACCGCGTATGAGAACGCTATCGAGGCTGCGAAGCTCGATGATGTGACCTTCCACACCCTGCGCCACACCTTCGCCTCGTGGGCAATGATGAAGGGGGCCGCGCTCAGGGAGCTTCAGGAGCTTCTCGGCCATAGCAGCTTGACCATGACGATGCGGTACGCGCACCTAGCTCCGGAGCATCTACGCACCGCTGTCTCCCGCCTCGATGGGCTCACCGTCGCGTCGCCTGCCGAAGTCCTTCCTAATCGGGCGCAAGCTCGGCCTCATGAGGTAGTATTGCTGGAGGTGGTGTCGCGCAACTAGCTGGTGCCGAAGGGGGGACTCGAACCCCCACACCCTTGCGGGCACATGACCCTGAATCATGCGCGTCTGCCAATTCCGCCACTTCGGCCCAAAGAGCCTCATTAGGATACCGAGCGAGCCTGTGAAGTCAAGAGGCGCGCAGGGTTGGCGACACCATGGTCGCTGACAAGGTGGTGGCGAGCAATCGCAAGGCGTTCCACGACTACGAGATCCTGGAGACGTACGAGGCGGGCATCGTGCTGCGGGGTACGGAGGTCAAGTCGCTCCGCGAATCCCAGGTGAACTTCAAGGACTGCTACGCCGCCGTCGACAACCGCGAGGCCTGGCTGGTGGGGTGCTACATCGCTCCGTACCACCACGGCAGCGACGCCAATCACGACCCCGAGCGCAAGCGCAAGCTCCTCCTTCACCGCCGCGAGATCGAGCGGCTGGTGGGCAAGGTGGCCGAGCGCGGTTTGACGCTCATCCCGCTTCGTCTATACTTCAAGAGTGGCCGAGCAAAGTGCGAGCTCGGTCTGGCGCGCGGCAAGAAGCTCCACGACAAGCGTGCGAGCATACGTGAGCGCGAAGCCAAGCGCGAGATGGCCAAGGAAACACGGGCGCGACAGCGCGCCTGAGAAGGGGGCGACTGGTTTCGACGGGGACCAGTGAAGCGCAGGCGGCATCCCGAGGTGCTCGCTCCTCGTAAAACCGTGGGCACGGATATAGCTGCCGACAATCAGCTAGCCCTGGCGGCCTAACACCCGCTAGCGTCCTCCGAATCGGGTCAACGGGGTTCGGGTTCGGACGTCATATACCGGGGACTGGCCCTGATCTCCGCTCTTGAGTGAGGGGCGAGACTTTTAGGAGCTGGCCGCCCTGACAACCAGCCGGTTGGAGGGAGGGGTGGCGAGAGCAGAAAAGAACCGGCTATGGATGTAGATGCCTGCCGCGGAGGGTTTCCGGACGTGGGTTCGATGCCCACCGCCTCCACCAACGCAACCAAGTCGAAACCACTCTCCGGGGTCTCGATGAGCTCGAGGCCCTGGAGGGTGGTCTCGGCTTGGTAGAGTGATTGTCCTACCTCAGGCGCAAGCGGGACCAGGCGGATCCGAGCTACCCGCCGAGGCTCTCGCGCCGATCGCGTGGGCTCGACTTCGGGCACCGAGGCATACGGTATGTCTAGGAAGTGAGCGAAAGGGATCCCCGGCTGACCACAATGCACGATTCATCCTTCGCCCAGGAACCAGAGGCGGTTTCGCGAGCACGCCTTTCCGCCATCGTGGAGTCATCGGACGACGTCATTGTCAGTAAGACCCTCGAGGGCTTCATCACATCCTAGAATCCAGCGGCGGAACGCACCTTCGGCTGGACCGCCGACGAGGCTATCGGCCGCCACATTACGCTCATCGTTCCGGAGGATAGACGAGCGGAAGAAGACGAGGTGCTCGCGCGTCTCCGGCGCGGGGAGCGCATCGATCACTTCGAAACGGTTCGAATCACCAAGGACGGTCGACGCGTCGACATGTCCATTACCGTCTCGCCCATCAGGGATGCCGACGGTCACATCGTGGGTGCCTCGAAGGTCGCGCGCGACATCACGGAACGGCGAGAAGACGAACTGGCGGCGCGGCGACTGGCCGCGATCGTGGAGTCCTCCGACGACGTCATCGTCAGCAAGACCCTCGACGGCATCATCACGTCCTGGAATCCGGCGGCGGAGCGAATTTTTGGATGGACGGCCGAGGAAGCGATCGGACGACACATCACGCTGATCATTCCCGCCGATCGGCGAGCCGAAGAGGATGGGGTGCTCGCGCGCATCCGGCGAGGTGAGCGTGTCGATCACTTCGAGACCGTACGAATTACCAAGGATGGTCGACTCCTCGACATGTCGATCACCGTCTCGCCGATCAGAGATTCCTCGGGCCGTGTCATCGGCGCTTCCAAGGTGGCGCGTGACATCGGCGAGCGACGGCGCCTGGAAGAGCAGCGAGCCGTGTTGCTGAGGCAGGAACAGGAGGCGCGCCACGAAGCCGAAATGCTCAATCGAGCGAAAGACGAGCTCCTCGCCACGGTATCCCACGAGCTCCGGACCCCCCTCAATGCCATCTTTGGCTGGGCGCGCCTGATCCAAGGCGGCGCTTTGGACGAGGCGACACGAATCCGTGCCATCAACGCGGTCGTCCGCAATGCCTCCGCCCAAAGTCGACTGATCGATGACCTCATTGATCTGTCACGCATCAATGCGGGGCGGATGCGGCTCGACTTCGAGCGGATGGATATCAATGCGGTGGTGGAGGCGGCCCTGGAGACCGTTCGTCCGGCCGCGACGGCGAAGAGCGTGATGCTCGTCAGCACGCTCGATCCGTCGATCGAACCAATCGACGGAGCCCCCGATCGGCTGCAACAGGTCGTGTGGAATCTTTTGATGAACTCGGTGAAGTTCACGCCGTCGGGCGGACGAATCGAGGTGTCCTCGCAGCGTACGAGCGACTCCCTCGTCCTCGTCGTGCGGGAGACGGGACAGGGCATCGAGGCGGGAATGCTTCCGCACGTGTTCGAGGCCTTTCGCCAAGCGGACAGCTCGAGCACCCGTGCGCAAGGTGGTCTGGGACTCGGCCTCACGCTTGTCCGACGTCTCGTGGAACTTCATGGCGGAACGGTCACCGCGGAGAGTAGAGGCAAGGACCAGGGAGCCACGTTCACGGTTTCCTTGCCTCTTCCCGAGTCCACCCGAACGGTCAAGGTACTCGCAGGCCCGAGCGCGCCGAGCCTTCAGGGAGTGCGGGTCCTGGTCGTCGACGACGACGAAGAGTTTCTCGATTTGTCCTCTATGACCCTTCGCCGCGCGGGAGCCGATGTGCGGACAGCATCATCGGCCGCTCGCGCTCAGGAGTTGATCGAGTTCTGGAGACCAAGCGTCTTGTTGACCGATCTGGCCATGCCGGGCGAGGATGGATTCATGCTCGTAAACATCTTGCGGACAGGTGTGTCCAAGGAGCGCATGGACCTTGCCATCATCGCCATGACCGCGTATGGGACGTCCGAGACCCGCGCTCGCGCTGCCCGAGCCGGGTTCGATCTCTATCTGACGAAACCTATCGATCCGGTGGGATTAGCGGTCGCCGTGGCGGGGGTCGTCCGTCGTCCGACGTAGGCTAGCGAACCGTCGCTCTCGCGACGGCTCGGCACAAAGCCTCCGGGTCCACAGGTTTCTCGAGATGATCGACAAAGCCAACCGCGAACGATTCTTGGCGCATATGATTCCGGCCGAAGGCGGTGACGGCAATCACGGGAATCGTCCGTAGGCGTTCGTCGGTGAGTTGTCGAATCTCGCGGACGAGCCAATAGCCGTCGGTACCCGGCATAGCAATATCGCTGACCACCACGGCTGGTGATCGAAGAGTCACGAGGCCCAGGGCTTCCGGTGCACTCGTGGCGATCACCACCTCTGCTCCGCACGCGGCGAGAGCCGCGGCAAAGAGATCTACGGTGTCCTCCTCGTCGTCGACGACCAGGACGCGTACGCCGTGCAAGACGTCGGGCAAGCCGGACGAGGTGGAAGGCGGAAAGCTTGGCGGCCCTGTGGAGCGATCGTCCTGGCCTTCGAATGGCTCGCCGGGGACGGACCTCCGGGGGCGACGTCCAGGAGATGGAGCGGGCAAAGCCTCGAGGATCGGCTGGGCCACACCACCTCCGAAACCAACGATTTCGAGATCGCCGTTCATCGCTTGGCTCTCCTGTTGGTTTGAGGACCGAACTGTCGTCCTGGCAGGAGCGCAGCAAGAGACGTGCCTCGAATTATTGGAGGGACGCGACCCTAAGGGCTCAACGTAAGGAACCTCCACGGAGAGCACTGTATGCTCTTCGATGCCTACCGGCGAGAACCGCAGAGGGCGGGCCGCAAGATCTGCCATAGCCGACCTGAGCTCATCAGTAGACACTTTTCACGGCTGGCGTAGACGACGCAGTAGTTCGTTCCATGAGACAGGATGGTAAAAGAACTCAAACGCGTCGGATGCGAGTAGGATGCACCTTGCTGTGCCTCGTCAGCACCGGTTCATGATGGTGGGCGGGTCGGCACCCTGTACCTTTTTCCCTTGTTCGATTAGCCCCACAGCGGCGACTAGCACCGAGGAGGAGCCCGGCGCTCCCAGGGCAGCCGGCGGCGGTGGAAAGCCTGATCGACCTCATCAGGTGATGGCGGCTCCGTCAGGATCATCCTTTCAGGGCGCCGAAGGTCAGACCGCGCACGATGTGCTTCTGGACGAAAAACGCCATCACCAGCACGGGCAGCGTGATGATGGTGGAGGCCGCAGTGAGACCGCCCCAGTTCAGGGAGTCGTACGAGACGAAGTTGAAGATGGCCACGGGGAGCGTCCGGGTGGTGTTCCCCGCGATCACCAGCGAGAAGATGAAATTGTTCCAGGACGAGATGATGCCGAGGATCGCAGTGGCCACGATCCCGGGGCGAGCCAGGGGCAGGGCGATCCGTCGCAGCACGCCAAGCCGCGTGCAGCCGTCGATCAGGCCCGCCTCTTCCAGTTCGACCGGCACCTCCTCGAAGAAGCCCACCAGCACCCAGACGACCAGCGGTAGCACCACGACCATATGGGTCAGCATCACCGCCGGGTAGGTGTCGATCATCCGGAGCTTCGAGAACAGGATGAACCATGGGATGAGAAACGCGATGCCGGGCGCCATGCGGGCGGACAGGAGCAGCATCCCGAGGCGCGTCTGACGGAAGCGGGCGATCCCGTAGGCCGCAGGAGTCCCTACGAGGAGGCTCAGCAGCGTCGAGCCGACTGCGATGATCAAGCTATTGAGTGCGTAGCGGAGGAAGTCGCTGCCCTCCAGTACCTTCGCATAGTTGGCCAGGGTGGGGCTGAAGCGCCACTTGGGCGGATAGGCCATGAAATCCACCTGGGTCTTGAAGGAGCCGAGCGCCATCCACACCAGGGGAAAGAGGAGAAACGCCAGGCTCGCTCCCAGAAGGAGCCAGAAGCCGGTGCGTCGCACGAGCCGCGTTGCTACCATGCCGTTCTTCGCACCCGGATGAGCAGCAGGCTCGCCGCCGCGATCACGGTGAAGAACACGACGATGAGCGCCGAGGCATAGCCCAAGTTCAGGTACTTGAAGCTCGTCTGGAACACGTAGAGGTTCAGCGTCTCCGACGCAAAGCCCGGCCCGCCCTCGGTCATCACGTAGACGATGTCGAATACCTTCAGGGCGTCGATGGTGCGGAACAGCGCGGCGATCACGAGGGTCGCTCGGAGCAAGGGCAGCGTCACGTGCCAGAACACCTGCCAGCTGGACGCCCCATCGACCCGGGCCGACTCGAAGGGCTCGCCGGGGAGAGCGGCCAGTCCGGCGAGGCAGATGAGGGTGGTCATGGGCGTCCACATCCAGGTCTCGACGAGCAGCAGCGCAGCAATGACCGACTTCGGACTCGAGACCCACGCGCTGGGCGGCAGCCCGACCAAGCTGAGCAGCCAGTTCAGGACGCCAATGGTGGGACTCATCATCGTCATCCACACAAGAGCCATCGCCACCGGAGTGGCGATCATCGGGAGCAGCATCAGGGTTCGCGCGAGCCCGCGCCCGGGGAAGGCGCGAACGAGAAGGTGCGCAATGCCCAGGCCCAACGTCACCGTGAACGTGACCGACCCCACCGTGAATACGAGCGTCGTGACGAGCGCGGGCCAGAATCGCTCGTCCCTCGCGAAGAGCTGGACGTAATTCTGGAGCCCGATGAATCGCGGGCCGAGCACGCTCGAGGCATACCATTCGTGGAGCGAGAGATAGGCCGTGTAGACGAGCGGAAAGACCATGAGGAGGAACATGGTCGCTACCGCCGGCCCCGGCAGGAGCCAGCGCAGATTGCGATCGATCCAGCGCTCGACGGCGGCCCCCCGCGGGCGAGCCGGCGCCGAGGTGGCGAGCCGACCCGACGTGAGGAGGGTAGACACGGTCGCCCCTACTGCGTCTTCTTGATGATCTCCGCCACTGCCTTCTGGGCCTTTTCGGCCGCGTCCCGCGCGGGCTGCCCCTCGATGACGGCCACGATGGCCGCACCGATGGCGTCACGCGTCTCGGGCACCGCGACCACCACGGGGTTGGCCTGATTCGGATAGCCATCGGGCAGCGCCGCCTGGAACATGGCCAGCCACTCCTTGGGCAAGCTCGACTGGAACTCGTGGCTCTTCCACGCGCTCTCCCGGGCCACGGGAATCTTGGCCTTCGCCTGGCGGAGCACCATGTCTCGGCTCGTCGCCCACTGGATGAAGTACCAGGCGGCTTCCTTGTTTTTCGATTGAGCGGAGACGGAAATCGCCCAGGAGATGAGTGGCGTGTGGCTGCCGGCGGGGCCGCGAGGGATTCGCGCGTAACCAAGCTGGCCGGCAACCTTGGACTTGGCGGGATTCTCGAAGCTCGACACCCAGTTGCTGGAGTCCGACGCCATGGCGACCCGGCCCTGGGACATGAGGTCCACGACCTCGTAGGTGTGCACGTTCACCACGCCCGGCGGCCCGTACTCACGGAGCATGCGCCCGTACAGGTCGAGGCCCTTGACGGCGGCGGGGGTCGTCAACTGTGGCTGCCCGTCTTTGTCGAGCCACTGGCCGCCGAAGTTGAAGATGAACGGTGCCAGGGTGTAGACGGCGGCCGAGCGCTTGCCCCGCGATACGAAACCGTAGAAGTTGTTCGCTTTGTCCGTGAGCTTCTTGGCCGCCTCTTCCCACTCCTCCATCGTCTGGGGCACCGCCAGGTTCTTCGCCTTGAAGACGTCCTTTCTGTAATAGAGGAGCTCGACCTCGGGATAAAGGGGCACCCCGATGAGCTGCCCATTGACGGTGGCGATCTGCCGTGTGTTCGGGAAGAAATCCTCGAACAAGAACTGGGGGCTCGTCAGGGCCGGGTTCTTCACGTATTTCTCGATGGGCTCGTACCAGCCGGCCTTCAGGAAACGGAGCCCATCCCAGGAGGTGAGGCTCATGAAGCCATCCACCGAGCCCGAGCCCGATACCATCTCCACCGCGAGCTTCTGGCGGAACTGGTCCTCCGGGAAGATCTCCCACGCGACCTTGATGCCGGTGAGCTGCTCGAACTCGGGGAGGGCAGGCCGGATGATCTCGTTGGTCCAGTCGTGGCTGTTGACCAGGAAGCGGATCTGCTTGCCGTTGAACCGCTTCCAGTCGAACGTGCCCTGGGCGGTAACCGGCGATGGCCGCGCGGACATCCAGAGGAGACTTGCGCCCAAGAGCGCGATGAGGGTGGCAATGATGGGTCGCGGCGATCTCAGCATGTCGTTTTCCCCTTCCGGAGCTGACGGAACGTCGCGCGGTCTTGTTGCCCGCGCGGGCATGCTATGTCAGTCGTTCGAGGGACGCAACCGCCGGCTTGCCCACGGGTAGCCTGCCGATCTAGCAGCGCATGTCGTGCCGATTGACTCCTCGTGTAGACTCAAAGCATGATTCCGCTTGGCCGATTCTTCGTCGTCGCGCTGGCCCTGCCGGCGTGCTGGTGGGGGACGGCGCTCGCCGGCGACACCTCCGGGGCCGAGCAGCCAACGGCCCCCGTCTCGCGCTCGGTCCCGGACCTGCGCCTGTCCGTCAGTGACACGCCGGGGGAGACCACCCTGCGGGTCCCGCTGTCTTCCGAGAACGCGCTGCCCTACGGTCTATTGAGTCCGTATCTATCGCTGGGGGCGAACACGTCGCTCAGCATGCCCTGGAACCCGGCGCTCCCATCGAGCCTGCGAAACGACCCCGTGGGGCCCGAGAGCGATCTCCGGCTCGGGGCAGGAGTCGCTCTGCCGCTCTCAGATCGCGCGCAGCTTTATGGAGAGTACCGTTTCCTGCGCGGGCGTCTGGACTCGGGCGTCGGCCGAGGGCTGCTCCAGCGCGAGCCGGATTCCGGGGACTTCCGCGCCGGCTTCTCGATCCGTTTGGACTAGCGCTCCGCTCCTCCCTGCCCTCAGGTCCGCGGGAACTTCGCCTTCTGCAGTTCGGCGGCCTGCGCCACCAGAGCAAACGGTTCCTATGCATTTGGCCGATGGCTTCCATCGACAATATCTTGCTTGACACGTCTCCTGGGTTTTTGGCTATCTAACATTTGAAGATGGCTGACTCCGTCAAGCGCGCCGATCAGATCCGTGCCCTTGCAAGCGTCGCCGGCCACCTTGCATCTGCCATTGAGGCGGTGTCGCTCAATGAATGTCAGTGGCTGGCATCGGAGATCGTCGAGGTTCTCGGCGTCGTCGAGGACCTGATAGACCTGTTGGAGACGGGCACCGAAGTTCCCACCTCGCGCCTGGGTTTTCTGCTCGCTGCGAACCTGCACGAGCCTTCGTAGGCGGAGAGAGCTCACCGGAGGGATAGTAGCTCCCGCCGTCTCTGGTTGATCCGCCCACCAAATCGCGGCCATTCAGATGTCCCGCGGCCGCAACCTGCTACGAGGGCAAGGGCAAGAGTGGGGGGACATGGCACTAGCCTCGTTCACCTCTCTCGAGATCATTATGGGGCTGTGGCCTTCCTGGGCCGCGGGGCAAGGCCGCCCATACGAATGGGGGTGGGGCATGCATCCCATGTGGGGACTGTGGGGAGTCTGGGGCATCGGGATGATGGTGATGATGCTGATGTTCTGGGGTGTGGTGATAGCCGGCATCGTGGTGGCGATTCGGTGGATGGTGAGCCACGGCGGGGCATTACGCCCAAGCGACCCTGCGCTCGACATCCTTCGGCAGCGTTACGCGAGGGGCGATATCAGCAAGGAGGAATTCGAGGCGAAGAAACAGGACCTTGCGTGATCGATCCGGCTTCGGATGACCTGCCGAACCGCCGGGTCCTGCCAGAGTGTCGGTGCCATAGTCGCGGTCCCGTCTCCAGCGACGGAGGCCCGGCGGTATCCTTGAGTCGGCGGGCCGCGACCATGTGGCCTCGACTCACTGTTCCGAGCGTTTCGGAGGCCCCGACATGACGTGTCCCCGGTGCAGGTCCGAAAACGCCCCGGATCAGAGGTTCTGCGGGGAGTGCGGAGTTCCTCTCGCCATAGCGTGTGCCGTCTGCAACGAACCGATTTCCCCTGGGCAGAAGTTCTGTGGTCAGTGTGGCGCGCCGCTCGGACAGGCCGTGGGCGCCGCCTTCGCGTCTCCCGAGGCCTATACGCCCAAGCATCTCGCGGAGAAGATCCTCCTCTCGAAGGGTGGGCTCGAGGGCGAGCGCAAGCAGGTCACCGTGCTCTTCGCCGACCTCAAGAGCTCGATGGAGCTCCTCGCCGATCGCGACCCGGAGGAGGCTCGCAAGATTCTCGATCCCGTCCTCGAAGGGCTGATGGAGGCCGTTCATCGCTACGAGGGAACCGTCAATCAAGTGATGGGTGACGGCATCATGGCCCTCTTTGGCGCTCCCCTGGCCCACGAAGATCATGCGGTGCGAGCTTGCTATGCCGCGCTCAGGATGCAGGAGAGCGTGACGAAATATGCCAGAGAGACGCAGGGTTCTCACTCGGCGGTCGTCAAGATTCGCGTGGGATTGAACTCTGGCGAGGTGGTCGTGCGCGCCATCGGCAGTGATCTCCGCATGGACTACACCGCGGTCGGCCAGACGACGCACTTGGCCGGGCGGATGGAGCAGCTCGCTGATCCCGGAGCCATTGTCATCACCGCAGCAACTCGGGCCCTCGTCGAGGGCTACGTCGAGGTGAAATCCCTGGGGCTCGTGCCGGTGAAAGGGCTCGCGGAACCCGTCGAGATCTACGAGGTGACAGGCGCCGGCGTGGCCCGAACCCGTCTCCAAGCGGGGGCGCAGCGTGGACTGACGCGTTTCGTCGGGCGTGACGCCGAGCTCGTGCAGCTGCGACGGCTTGGCGATCAGGCCTCGGCCCGTCACGGGCAGGTGGTGGCCATCGTCGGCGATCCCGGTGTCGGCAAATCGCGGCTCGTATGGGAATTTGCCCACTCGCTCGTGAGCAAAGAGTGGGGGATGATGGCGTCGAGTGCCGTGTCCCACGGGAAGGCCACGCCCTATCTCCCCATCGTCGAATTCCTCCGGACGTACTTCCGAGTGGAGGACGGCGAGGGCGCGCGGACGGTCCGCGAGCGCATTGCTGGTCAGCTCGAGATACTCGATCCCACATTGCTGCCGACCCTGCCCGCGCTCCTCACACTCCTCGATACGGCAGTCCCTGACGAAGCCTGGCAGGCGCTCGACCCTCAGGAGCGCCGCCAGCGTGTCCTCGATAGCGTGAAGCGGCTTGTGCTTCGAGAAAGTGCGGCTCGCCCGCTGCTCCTCGTATTCGAAGACCTGCAGTGGATCGACTCGGAGACGCAGACCTTCCTGGACGGCCTCGTGGTCAGTCTCCCCACGGCTCGCCTCCTCCTCCTCGTCACCTACCGTCCCGAATACGAGCACGGCTGGGGAGGCAAGGGGCACTACACCCAGCTCCGCATCCATCCGCTCTTCCCCGAGAGCGCCGAGAAACTGCTGCACGAGCTGCTGGGAGACGACGAGACGCTGACACCGCTGAAGCGCGTGCTGACCGAACGAGCACAGGGCAACCCCTTCTTTCTCGAGGAATCCGTGTGGGCGTTGGCGGAGGCGAGTGCCCTCGCAGGTGAGCGAGGCCGGTATCATCTCACGCGTCGCCTCGATGCCCTCGACGTCCCCGCCACGATACAGGCGGTCCTGGCGGCACGCATCGACCGCCTATCGCCTTCCGCGAAGGGTCTGCTCCAGGCCGCTTCGGTGATCGGTACGGATATCCCCCTGCCGATCCTGCAGGCCACCTCGGAGCTCTCCGACGCTGAACTCCCCGTCGCCCTGGCCAGCCTGCAGGCGGCCGAGTTTCTGTATGAGGCCAAATTCGTCCCCGATCGCGAGTACAGATTCAACCATGCGCTCACGCAGGACGTCGCGTACCAGACGTTGCTTCACGAGCGCCGCCGTGTGCTCCATGGCCGCGTCGTGGAGGCGATCGAGCGCCTGTATGACGAGCGTCTTCCGGAGTGGGTCGATCGCCTTGCCCACCACGCCGTGGGCAGCGCCGTCTGGGAGAAGGCCTTCGGCTACCTTCAGCAGGCCGGGGCCAAGGCCAAGGCCCGGTCGGCGTATCAGGAAGCGGCGAGCTACTTCGAGCAGGCCCTGGACGCCGGGCGTCACCTTCCGCCAGATCGCGCCCACCTCGAACGGATGATCGATCTGCGGTTCGACCTTCGTGGCGTTCTGATCCCGCTCGGCCGTTTCGAGCGCGCGGTCGAACGGCTCGCGGAGGCGGAGGTAGTGGCCGAGGCCCTTGGTGATCAGCGCAGGCTCGGGCGGATCTCTGCCTATCTGAGCGCCTCGTTCCGATTGTTGGGAGAACACGCCCGGTCGATCGCGTGCGGACTGCGGGCGCTCGGCATCGCGGCGACGCTCGAGGACTTCGCGTTGCAAGTCGCCGCCAACTGCTACCTTGGTGAGACCTACGCGGTCGTTGCCGACTACCCGCATGCGATGCAGCACCTCGCGTGGAACAGCGAGCACGTGGCCGGCGATCAGCGGTATGAGTCCTTCGGGGCGTCGGCTCTTCCCGCCGTGCTGTCCCACGCCTTTCTCGCCCAGGTACTCGCCGATCAGGGAGCGTTTCCGGAAGGACGGCTCCAGGGATCAGCGGGGTTGACCCTCGCCGAGGCGGCGCGGCAACCGTTCAGCCAGGTCATCGCCCGTTGGGGCCTTGGCTACCTCTACGTGGAGCAGGGAGAGACCGAAACAGCCATTCCGCTCCTCGAGCAAGGCGTCGAGATGGCGGAACGCCTGAGTATCGCGGGGTGGGGGGGCACCCTGATGCCGACCCTCGGCTATGCCTACGCGGTGGCCGGGCGCCTTGGCGAAGCCATTCCTCTCCTGGAAGAAAGCCTGAAGCGCCTCGTCGCCACCCGCAGGGGTCACGCCCTGTTTACCACGCAGCTCGCCCACGCCTACCTTGGCGCGCGGCGGGGAAACGAAGCCTCCCAGCTCGCGGCGGATGCGCTCAGCACCGCGCGTCGACGGGGGGAAAGAGGGTACGAAGCTCGAGCCCTGCACATCCTTGCTGAAATCGTGGCGCACGCCGCGGTACCCAACTTCGACATCGCGATTCGCCACGAGCAGGAGGCCCTCGCCCTCGCCCAGGATTTGGGCATGCGGCCGCTCACCGCTCACTGCCACGTCAGCCTTGGCAATCTCTATCGGCGCACCACACAGCGTGAGCAGGCACATAACCATTTCACAACCGGCATGACCATGTACCGTGAGATGGACATGCCGTTCTGGTTGAAGAAGGCGGAGCGGGAGACCGGCGAGCTGTCCTGAGTCGCGTCCACTGAATCCCACTGGTCCCGGATAGCATCTGAGAGGTCAGCAGGGGATGTGATGATTCATGAGGCCTCGGGATGGATGATTGGCCGAGCCATCCGGATCGGCGCCCAGGCAATGGCGGCGGCCCGGGTCGAAACGTCGGTCAGTGGGCTCGAAAACATTCCCAGGGACGGCCCGGTCCTCTTGGTTGCCCGTCACTATCACTATCTCTTCGACGGTGTCGTGCTCCTGGTCTCTGTCCCACGGCCGATCCATATCATGGTGGCTGTGGACTGGGTGAAGAACAGCTACGCGCGACGTCTTTTGACTCTGGCCGCTAGCATGGTTCGATGGCCGAGCGTCGTACGCAGCAATGCTCCCCAAGCTGGGGTCGACCAGGGTCGATATCACCGTACGGTTCTAAGGGATTCCGTCGAGCTTCTCGCTGAGGGTCGCCTCCTCGTCGTGTTTCCCGAAGGCTATCCCAACATCGACCGTCACTACACGCCGAAGACGCGCCCGGAGGAGATGCTTCCCTTCAAGCCGGGGTTTGTCGCTATCGCGGTCGCGGCTGAGAAGCGCCTGGGAGCGAGGGTGCCCATCGTTCCCGCGGGATTTCGCTACACGAAGGCCCGGCATTGGAGGGCGGAACTGCATATCGGTGAGGCAGTCTATGCTGAGGATTGGGGTTCTCGACGGTGGCTGACTGAGCGCTTGGAACGACGGATAGCGGAACTCTCTGGACTGTCAGCGACCAAGCCCCAACCGGAGGGCGGCTCCACGCCCCGTGACTCCTCGCCAGCTGATGCCTCGGCGGCCCAGAGTATCGCTCCTATCCACCGCGCATAAGGCTACATTCCACTGTCACAGCCGCATGAAGCTGGGCTGCTCCGGTCAGGGGGCGGGGCCGGCCCCGTCCCTGATCGGCGTTGCCTCTCTAAACCGCCCGCTCAGCCCTACCGGCCGACCGTCTTCCTGATGCTCCCCATGTGCTCGTCGGTATGGGCGATGAGGGCGCGCGTCACGAGCTGCTCCACCGTGAACGGGGGCGCGTCCTGGAAGATCACGCCGCTCTTGGCGAGCTGCTCGTCGCTCAGCCCGCGCAGGAGGGAGGCGGCCTTGGCGGATCCCGCGCGATGCAGCGCCATCACGTCCGCCTTGCTGCATGCAGCAAAATCCTTTGCGTGCTGGGCGTTCATCTGGTCGAGCACCTTTGTCGAGAAGTTGGCCGGCGACTGCCCCGCCGCGAGCCCCTTGGCGACGTCGGGGACGCGTTCGTACGCGCCGAAGAGGTGATGCGCCGTGGCGGCGACCGTCCACTTCTCCGCCTCGGTGACTTTCTTGAGATCCGCGTCACCTAGCTTCTCGATGTAGGTTCCGGCCTCCTGGGCCTTCGCCTCGAACTCCTTCGCGAGCGCCTCGCCTTTAGCTCCCATGTCGGTCTCCTTTGCCGTGTGTGGCTTGCTACGCAACCTTCGTCACCGCCGGCTCGAACTCTTCGAGCTCGCGAAGCTGCCGAAGCTCGATCGACCACTCCTCGCCCGTGGCACACGAGTGCGGGGCGCGCTTCGCCCACTCGATCGCCTCGGCCTTGGAGTTCACGTTGATGAGCCAGAAGCCGCCGATGGCTTCTTTCGTCTCCGCGAACGGGCCGTCGGTCACGATGCCCTTGCCTCCGGAGATGCGGACGCGTGTGCCCTCTGTGGTCGGGTGCAGCGCCGCCACGTCCACCAGCACGCCGGCCTGCCTGAGCTCCTCCCTGTACTTCATCACCGCGGCGACGACCTCCGCGTCCGGCAGCTTGCCGGCCTCCGAGTTCTGGCTCGCCTTCACCAACATCAAGAATCTCATGCCAAGATCTCCTTTTCCGTTAGGGGGTTGTTCACCATCCGTGCCGATCGTTTCCACGCGCGCCCGCGGGGCCCGCCCCGCGATCAGGCGGGAGGCAGGGGGCGCCGGGATCGCCCATTGGCGATCAACACCGCCGACAGCCGGCTCGATCCCCCGGCAGCGATCCTGCCGCTCAGCCAGTACGTATTTGCCCACCCGCCTTCACCCTATGGTCGGACGGTGGGTGCCCGGATCGACACCAAGGATGAATTATGCTCCCTTTCCTGGGCCCGGCACGTTGGAGGCGAACCGGCCTGGGCTAATCCGGCACGTCGGCCTCGACGAGGCTCGTCAAAAGAGCGAGCGATTCTTGCCAGCCGAGACAGCAGGCCTCGGGTGGGATGACCGCCGGCACGCCCTCCTGCACGACGTGCAACTCGGTTCCGCACGAGACGGTCTTCAAAGTAATCGTCGTGTGCATCTCGCCGGGAAGATTCGGATCGTCGAACGTGTCCGTGTGGTGAATGCGTTCATATGGCACGAGTTCGAGATATTCGCCGCCGAAGGAGTGACGGCGACCTGTAGTGAAATTCGTGAATGACATCTGGTAGGTGCCGCCGACTTTGGCGTCCACGTGGTGAACCTTGCCGGTGAATCCATTCGGCGGAAGCCACTTGACCATCGCGTCCGGATCGAGGAATGCGCGATAGACCTTTTCGGGGGAAGCTCGCAGCACGCGGTGAAACCGGATCGTGTTCGACATCATCGGGCTCCTTTCGCTTCGGGTCATCATGACGGCACAAGGTCCAACCAACGGCGCGCTCGCCGGCGGTGGCCTGCAGGTCCTCCCCACTCAGCACAATGCCAATGATCGGTCGGATTGACCAATGAGTCCGGTGCCTCTCCAGGGTCGCTCATCAATAGGTCGAACGGCCATGGTCCGGATCGACCGCCCAAATCTCTCGCCCACGCGCTTCTGCATTGATGGACCTCGACCGCTATGACTATCATGCCCCCGGAACGGCCGAGATATCCGACGAGGCCGTGTATCGTTGCCCTCGGACCACGGGGTGTTCTCTAAGGCAAGGAAAGATGAGCGACCATCGGATGCGGGAATCGGAGCGCGTGACAAGCCTTCGTACGACGGTCATCATGAAGACCGACATCAGCGGCTCGACGACGCGGTTCCGCGCGCTGCCGGAGTCGGATCTACACGCTCTGCTGAGCGAGCATCGCAAGCTAGTGACGGATCATGCCGCCGCCCACGGCGGCTACATTGTCAAGCCGGAAGGTGACGGATTTTGGCTCGTCTTTCCCAGCGTGACGGGGGCGGCGCTGGCCGCGATGACGATGCAGGAAGAGCTGCGACTCGCGCAGCCGAACAGGTTTGGCGATCGTCTGACCATGCGCATCGTCCTCGCGGTGGGTGACGTGTTGCAGGAGGAGGGGCGCGCTCGTGGGCGACGCGGTCGTCCTCTCCGCCCGCATCGAGGCGATCACCCCGCCCGATGAGATCTATCTCTCGACGGCCGCCTGGCTCGTGGTAAACCGCGCGGAGGTCCGCACGGCCCTCGTCGATACTTTTACTCTCAAGGGGTTCCCCGAGCCAGTGGCCGTCTACCGTATCGAGCAGACGCACCGCACCCGCGTCATCACGGATCAGCACACGGTGTTCGCGGACCTGCGCGCGTTTACCACCTTCGCAGAATCCGTGAACATGACGATCGTCGAGAAGGTGCTCGATGCGCTCTCGGAGCTGATCGCCCTGATCAGCCGGGACTGTGGGGGTACGGTCCGGTTCAATGTAGGTGACACTCACTGCGTGACGTTTGAGAATGCCGGTTCGGCCATGACGGCCGCTGAGGGCCTTCACGAGCGCTGGAACGCGTTCCAGCTACGCGAACGGATTGTCTGTCCCATGATCCTAGCCGTGCATCGAGGGATGCTCTACGCGTTTCGCTCGTACTTCTACGGTCAGGCCCTCGTGGTGGCTGCGAGAGTCCTGAGCGCCGGGGCTGATCTTCTGTCGCCAGGTGAGGGCGCAGTCCTTGTCACCGAAGCGGTTCGCCGGGACCTCACCGGCACCCCTTGGGAGAAACGACTTCAGCGCGTCGACACCCCGACCGGCGCCTTCGACAAGATCGGAGCCTACCGTCTCGCGAAACCAGACTCCAATGCATGAACCGCTTCTGGCACCGTCGCCGTGACACGCCGAACCACGGTTATCCAACTGCGCTACGGTGCCCCGGCGATGCCGAGCGCCATATGGACTGAGAAATGACCATAGACTACGACATCACCAAGGTGGACGAGGTCGTCTTGGCGCTGCTGCACCTCAATGCCCACACGGACCATGGCATAACACGGGCGTGGAAAGGATTCGATTGGGACGCGCTGGACCGCCTGCATGCTCAAAGGTTCATCTCTGACCCCAAATCGAAGGCCAGGTCAGTAGTACTGACCGAAGAAGGAACGCGCCGGGCCGAGGACTTGTTCAGGAGGTACTTTGCCAAGACCGTATAAGAGGCCGCTTCAGCCAGCGACGGCCACGCGGTGCGGCGAGCGGTGACCGAAGCCGCATCGGGCTCCCATTCGGGCGGGACAAAGCGAAAGTAGACGGGCCGCCGGCAGCATGCGACATCCCGCATGAGCGGCGTCCCCCGCAACTATGCGTCGAGCGCGACCGTTCCCGCGGACCCGTCGACCGTGATGCGCTGGCCCGTCGCGATCCGCTCGGTGGCGCCGGCGACGCCGACGACTGCGGGAATGCCGTACTCACGCGCGACGACCGCACCGTGCGACATCATACCGCCCATCTCCATCACCAGTCCGCCCGCGGTGAGGAAGAGCGGGGTCCACCCGGGATCAGTGGATGGCGCGACGAGGATCTCGCCTGGTTCGAGACGAGCGAGATGGGGCGAGCGCACGACGCGCGCGACGGCGGTCACCGTCCCTGGCGACGCCGGGGACCCGTGGAGGGCGCCGTTCGCGGGTAGCGCATGTGCGGCCTCGACGTCCGTTCCATCGGAGAGGAGCACGCGCGGGATGTGACGGCGGGCCATCTCGCGCCGATACCGGGTGCGACGCTCCGTGACCAGCGCGCGCAGGTCTTCGCCACCGGCGGCGCGCCGCACCTCCGCAAGGGTCAAGTACCAGACATCGTCGGCCGAGGACAGAAGTGCGCGCGAAGCGAGGTTCGCACCCACCGGAGCGAGAAGAGCGCGGCCCTTCGCGAACAGACGGACGACCTGGAACTTCGGGTACTCGCGCGCGCCCGCGTTCGCGCGGACTCTCCGCAGGAGCGCGCCGAGAAGGCGCCGCCGCGGGCCGTGGACGCGACCGAGAAGCTCAGCGGCCATGGCCTCCGCCTCGCGCGCGCCGCGCACAAACTGCGCGTCCGGCGTCTCGGCGTCCGGGGGGAGCCTGAGGTAGCCCTGCACCGCGCGGAGCAGGTGCGCGGGATCATCGGCCCAGCGCGCGACGCCCAGGTCGATCTCTCCCACGGCGCGATGCCCATAGGCCGTGAGGAACACGCCGAGGCGCTTCTGGAGCCACGGCGGGAGCGTGCCGGCACGATACCGCGCAGCGAGATCGTCCGCGTCGGCGTTCTGCAGCGCCGTCAACGACGCCGCGTCGCCGCGCGCGTCGTGCGCGAGCGCCCACAATGCGAGATCCATCTCGGTCGTGGGGTTGTGCGGGAGTCCCCGCAGCACGGTCTGCAGCTCGCCAGGTCGCGCGCGATCGCCCAGGATCCGGCTCGCCAGCCAGTACGGCAGCATCGCCGACCCCACCAGGCCGACGAGCTTCGGGAAGAGCCGGCCCGGCCAGTCCAGGAACAGCCGCTCGAAGGCGTCGATGCTCCGCGCTGGCGTCAGGTCCGCGGCCGTGGGCCGGCGGACGATGGCGTCGGCGTCCGCGAGGATCTGCTGGCGCGTGCGATCGGGGTCCCGAAGGCCGCGGACCAGGACGGAGGGGACGCCCACGCGCACGAGCGCCCGCACCACCTCGATCACCGCGGCAAGCATTGATGCACGATCGCCAGGCGGCAGTCGGGGATCGTTGACGAGCGCCGGGAGGAGTCGGGCACTGCGGGCCTCCATGACTCCGAGCGCCCCGCCCAGCACACGCCGGCCCAGTGGGCTTCGCACGACCCCCGTAAGGTCGGTGAAGATCCGCATGCCCGCTTCCTTGAGCACCTGGTTGGCGCGCATCGGATCGCGCATCGGCCATCCGAGCGCGGCGGCCAGCGATCCGGCGATCAGACGAAAGGTCTCGACGCCCATCGGGGTGAAGGGGTCGAAGAAGCCCTGCGCGACGTTGGCGGAGAAATACACGCGCAAGTCGCGATTGGGATCCGGCGCGTCCACGGGCAGCGGATACAGCGTCGTGATCGCGCGCGACTGGACGAGCCAAAGCTTGCCGCCGTGGTCTAGGGCCCACTCGATGTCCTGCGGCGTCCCGTAGTGCGTTTCGACGCGCACGCCCATCGCGGCCAGCTCCCGCAGTCGTGCATCGTCGAGCACGTCGCCGCGGCGATCCATCACCCGGCCGGAGCGCGTGTCAACGAGGTAGTGATCCGGATCCACCGCACCCGATACGAGTGCGTCGGCGAGCCCGCGGACGGCGTCGATCGCCGCGTGCCGGCGCGTCCCGGTGACCGGGTGGGCCGTGAACAGCACGCCCGCCACCGCGGCGTCGACCATGCGCTGCACGACAACGGCGAGGGCCACGGTCGCGTCGTCGATCCCGTTCACCGCGCGGTAGGCGACGGCGCGCTCGTTCCAGAGCGACGCCCAACAGCGGCGCACCGCATCGAGCAATGCCTCCTCGCCCGTGACGCTGAGGATCGTGTCCTGCTGGCCAGCGAAGGACGCTCCGGGCAGATCCTCCGCCGTGGCGGACGAACGTACCGCGACAGGACCGCCACCTAGAGCCGTGAAGGCGTCGCGCGCCGTGTCCGCGATCACCCGCGGGACTGGCACGGCACGCAGGCGTTCGGCCGCGGCAGCGGGATCGCGCGGATCGACGCCGGCAGCTCGTGCCGCAACAGCGTAGGCAGTAGTGGTGAGAACGAAGCCGTCGGGTACAGGGAAGCCAGCGCACGTGAGCTCGCCCAGGTTTGCGCCCTTGCCGCCGGCGACGGCGACATCCGAGGCGCGGAGGTCGAGGATCCGGCTGATCAGCCTGTCGCGCCCCACTTCCACGCTTGGAGACATGTCACCGGACACGATACTCCTCGTCGGCTCAGGCGGGACGTGTAAGCCTGCGGCGACGGCCTGCGGCAACTCAATGGCGGTTGTTCCTCTATGCTCGGTGGTCAGATGCCCTGTCGCGTCGCCATTGCCGAATCGCCTCGGCGTGGATCGGGTAGTGGCTATAGGTGTCGAGCCGTAGTCGACGACGGAACCGGGTGTCGCCGATGAGTTGATGTTCGGGGGCGCTCTGAATGAACTCGACCAGGCGGCCGTGCGTTGCCGCCAATTGCTCGCGAACTTCGGACAGCGACAGGCTCTGTTTCTGTTCCGTCGTATGGGCGTTGAAGGCGTCGAGGCCCCCGTATCGTACGGAGTACCGAGGAGGCGTGCCGCCCTTCAGGATGAGCGGCAGGTGTTTCAGCGCTTCCTCTTCCCACGTTGTCACGTGCGCGAGGATGTCGCGGATTGACCAGGTACCGGTGACACCAGCCTCCGTCAGTTCTGCATCGGATAGACTGGCGTACGAGCGGTTGAACGCCTCCCACGCCTTATCTACTCGTTTCAGGAGTTGCCGTCGATCCACGAGTCCCTCACGCTGTCGCCGAGTCAGGTCCCCCGCCGGAACGGCGGATTGATGCAGATTGCTTCCTGCGCGAGCTGCACCGCATGTCGCGTGCCTCCTCTGCTAACAGACGCTCATCATGTCGCGTCATGAAGGATGACGCGGTTCGGCTCGCCCGGATATCTGAGCCCCCAGAAGGAGCCAGGCGCCCAGGAGGTGCGTGCATTATGAATACTTTCATCCGCTTCCGAAATCTTTCCGCCCCGCTCGCGAAGCATCCCGGGCCAGTGAATCACCAAGTCTTGCACGCCCAACACGCTGAGCCGGATGCGGCGCGCTTGTTCCTCCGTCAGCTCATCGAGTAACGTGCTCAGATTTGCAAATGCCTCGACCGTTTCCCGCAGCATGGTCGCCTTGTCGCTCATCGGTTCCTCTCCGGGGTGGGAAAACGTTTCGTCGTCTCGGCCGTGCCTTCTTCCTACGGGGTAAACGGTGTAGAAGCGGCAAACGTGATGTTGGGTGGCCGCCGGTATACGCGGGTCGTGACACGGTGAGCGCTTACGGAGATTCCCTCGAGCTGTGCACCGTCTATCCGCGGGCCACCGCGAGCGCAAAGCCGAAAGGACGCGCGAGGAGCCTCCGGCGGCAGGATCAAGCGCGTGTCGTGGGAGGCGAGTTCACTCCGGCCGCGGTTCCGGCTCTCTGCAGATGATTAGTCAGGCGGCCGCCTCCAAGGTGAGGAGGGTCCTTTTCGCCTCGACGCCGCCGACGTACTGCCCGATTGAACCGTCAGTGCGTACTACGCGGTGGCAGGGCACGACCACGGGAATGGGGTTGGTCGCGCATGCGGTCCCGACCGCACGCACCGCCTTCGGGTTACCCGCGGCGACTGCGATGGCCGCATAGCTGGCGGTCTGTCCGTAGCCGATCTCGCGCAAGCGGGCCAGGACGAGGCGGCGGAACCCGCTCGCGAGGCTCAGGTCCACCGGCAGCTCGAATCCACGGCGGAGGCCGGCGAAGTACTCGTCGATCTCCTTGGCCGCGGCATCGAGCCGCGCGGGCGCGTGCAGAATGCGAGGACTGAGGTCCCGAGCCAGACGCTCGAGAACCTTCTCGTGGTCTTCGCACTGGTAGGCGACGCGCACCAATCCCTTCGCGGTCGCCGCGAGCAGGAGCGGGCCGACGGGGGAGTCGATGGTGCGGTAGGCGACATCGAGGAGCCCTTCCGTCTGGGCTTCGCGGACGAGACGGCCATGTAGCCTGCGCATGGTCCCCTCGTCGATGGCCGTCAGCCCGACGAACAGGTCGCTCCGCTCCGGCTCGCCCGGCTCATGTGTGGTCATCATCGCGGGCCTCCTTCTCCATAGGTCTTGCGTAGCTTGGCGATGCCGTCGGCGGCCGCTCGCCGAGCGGCGTCCTGACTGCCACCGATGAGGGCGGCCACGTCCGCGTATGGCATCCCGCCGACGTGGTGGTACGCCACCGCCGCGCGCTGCTTGAACGGTAGTGCTTGCATAGCGGCCCACAGATCGCCGTCCGACCGGTCCGCCTCGCTCGGAGCTGCGCGTTCTGGTAGCGGGTCGACCGGAAGCGGTCGGTGGGTGCGGGCTCGCGCCTGGTCGATGGCCTTCCGGTGAGCGATCGTGACGAGCCAGGCCTCGACATTGCTGCCCGGGCGAAGGGTTGGATAGGCCCGCAACGCGGCCAGAAAAGTCTCCGACCATGCGTCTTCGGCATCCATAGGCCCCAGGACTGCCCGGCATACCCGGAGCACGGTCGGCCCGTGGGTCGACACGATCTCCTCGAAGGGTGGCAGGGTCGTGCTCATTTCCCTGGTAGACGCTCTAGCGGCTCAAAACGTGAGATTGTCCCGCCGACGGGAAGGGAGGCGGTGGCCGTCCGGGCAGGCTCGCTATAGTTGCTCCGATGGGATGTCGAGGGCGCCCGGGCGGGCACCAAGCACGCCCGGACGCCTTGGTCTGTTAGGCGTTGGGGATCAGGCCGAGTTGCTTCAGCACGGTCACTCCGTCGTCGATTCCTAGTTCCTCCGTGATCAGGCCATTTTCCACCCGCAGCACAGTGGTTCCAGTGAAATGCATCTTCTTGCCGGAGCCCTCCGGGAGGGAACCGACGGGTAGGTCGCTGAAGGCGCTCCCGGTATGCGTCCCGCCGCCTTCCCACTGCCCCACCACATAGTCCCCCTCGGCGAGGAGATCGGCGGTGCCCCAGAAATTCAGGTCGGGGAAGGCCGCGCGAAACTCGGTGGCGAACTTCCTTACGTCCTCACGGCCGCGCCGGGGCGCATGCATCGAGTATTCGAAGCGGATGTCCGGGGCGGCAAGTTCGTCGATGATCTCCGGGTTCCACGGATTCCCCCAGAATTGGGTAAACCAACGTGCAACAATCGCCTTGTTCTCTTCTGACATTGTTGTGTCCTCTCGTAGGGTTAGGAATCCATCCACTCTGACCTGGGCTTTTCGGAGCACCTCCTGTTCTGATCGGTTGTTCCCGCGTGGGCGTCCTCAATCCACACCCTGTAGACGCAGAGGTGGGCGAAAACGTGAGATGGACTTCGACAGGGGAAACGTAATATGCCCTGACGTGATCTTGTGTACCATCTGGAGAGCCGTCGCCATCGCGTGCATGCGGGAGGAGCCAGTTGAGGCGAATCGACTCCCCACATCCGAAAATGGCCTCTTCTGGGAGGAGGGCACGTGGGTAAGGTCCCGCCGGGCGTCGGACCGAAGTATCCTCAAGTTGTCGTCCTGATGGGCGCCACCGGGGACCTGTCTCGACGGAAGCTTTTGCCAGGCCTGTTCCAGCTCTCGCGGGCCGGGTTCATTCCTGGGTGCCGGATCATCGGCGTGTCTCGGGATGACCTCGACACCGATGGCTTCCGTACCATGGCGCGGGAGACCCTCGATCGATTCAGCATCCGCGGGATCGGTGAGACCGACTGGGCCGCCTTCGCAGAGATCCTGGACTATGTCCCCCTCGCCGCCGGCGCCGGTACCCTCTTGAGATCGGTGGAGAAGGCCGAGCAGGCTCTAGGTGGCGACAGTCGTCGGCTCCACTACCTGAGCGTGCCGCCCAATGCCGCCTTGTCGGCCGTCCAGCTCCTACGAGAAGCCGAGCTCGTCGAGCGGTCTCGGATCGTCATGGAAAAGCCGTTCGGCACTGACCTGGCAAGCGCGGTCTCGTTGAATGCCAAGCTGCATGAAATTTTCTCGGAAAACCAGATCTTCCGCATCGACCACTTCCTGGGGAAGGAGCCGGCGCAGAACATCCTGGCCTTTCGTTTCGGAAACGGATTGTTCGAGCCAATCTGGAACCGCAACTTCATTGACCATGTGCAGATCGACGTCCCGGAGACGCTCGGGCTCGACAGGCGCGCCGGTTTCTACGAGGGGACGGGGGCGTTCCGCGACATGGTGGTCACGCACTTGTTCCAGATACTCGCCTTCATGGCGATGGAGCCCCCGACATCGCTGGAGCCGGCGCCCATTAGCGAGGAAAAGAACAAGGTATTTCGCAGCATGCTGCCCATCGAACCGAAGAACGTCGTCCGTGGGCAATACATTGGGTATCGGTCAGAGGAAGGCGTTCCCCCCGAGTCCGATACCGAGACTTTCATCGCACTGAAGTGCTTGATCGACAACTGGCGGTGGGCTGGCGTGCCCTTCTTCCTCCGTACGGGCAAGCGCCTCGCCGAGGGGCAACGGATCATCTCGATCGCCTTCCGCGAACCGCCAAAGAGCATGTTTCCCGTGGGGTCGGGGGTTGGCGCCCAGGGTCCGGATCACCTGACCTTCGACCTGGCGGACGCTGCGAAGCTGTCGCTGTCCTTCTACGGTAAGCGTCCTGGCCCTGGCATGCGGCTGGACAAGCTGAGCATGCAGTTCGCCATGCACGACACGGAAATGGCCGGAGAGGTACTCGAGGCCTATGAGCGCTTGATCCTCGACGTGATGCGCGACGACCGTACCTTGTTCACCACGGCCGAGGGAATCGAGCGTCTGTGGGAAGTGTCGACTCCTTTGCTTGAAGCGCCGCCCCCGATGCGGCTGTACCACCCGGGCTCGTGGGGCCCGAACGCGATCCACCAACTGGTCGCGCCGCACGCGTGGCGCCTACCGTTCGAGAGAACGTGGCGCGATCCGAACAAAACGGGGAGCTGAAGCTGCTCGATGTCCGTCGCGGCGCCCGCTCTGAGCTGAGGCATGCGACGTCATGCGACGAGGCGGAGACGTAGTCTGCGCCGTTCTTCCATCGCGGTTCGGGTTCGCTTGACAGCTCCCAAGGGGCGGCGCTAGCCTGACCGCCATATGCAGGGGATATGGATGTTCCGCAGCACGGGAATGCGTCACGTTCGGTTCGGAGTCCTCTCGCTGTGTCATCCACCTGCCTTTCGCCTTCCCGGTCGCGGGGTCTTCTGAGCCTCTGATCTGACACGGTGCGGGAGGCGCACTCCGCGCGCCCTCTTCCAAGCGGAACCGCACCTGACCGCTGCGAAGCGTCGATTTCTGGACCGGACCCATTTCGTTGCTTTGCCCGTCACTCAAGGAACGATCTCATGATCACTCTGAGGAGGTGAGCAATGCCAGAGTCCCCTTTCACGGAGATCCCTCGTGAGAGCCTAACCAGGCCGCGACGCCCTTCTGAAGGCAAATTCCTCGAGGCGATCGCGCAGAGCGAGCCCGACCGGACCTATGGCATGATCGGAACCTCCAAGCCGATGCGCGACGTCTATGACATGGTCGCGCGGGTCGCTCCCACCACGAGCACGGTGCTCATTCAGGGTGAGACGGGTACCGGGAAAGAGCTCATCGCGCGGGCCATCCACTCGACGAGCCGCCGCGGGGAGCATCCATTTGTCACCGTCGACTGCAGCGCGCTGGCTGAAAGCCTTCTCGAGAGCGAGCTGTTCGGCCACGTCAAGGGAGCGTTCACCGGTGCCCAGACCGACAAGCGGGGACTCATCGAGACGGCGGGCGGCGGCACATGCTTTCTCGACGAGATCGGGGAGATCAGCGGATGCGTGCAGGCGAAGCTCCTGCGGGTTCTCCAGGAGCGTGAGGTGAGGCGAGTGGGAGGGACCGATAGCGTCAAAGTCGATGTCCGGGTGATCGCCGCCACCAACAAGGATCTTGCCACCCTCGTCGCCCAGGGACGCTTCAGGGAGGATCTCTTCTATCGCCTGAGCGTCGTGACCATCGTTCTCCCGCCGCTGCGGGAGCGCCGGGAGGATATTCCGCTGCTCGCCGGCCACTTCCTGCAGGCCTTTCGCGACGCGAACGAGCAGGCGCCGTCCTCGATCGCGCCTGAGACCCTGGCCTTGCTCGCCGGGTACGACTGGCCGGGAAATGTCCGGGAGCTACAGCACGCCATCGAACGGGCGGCGGCCCTCACCACCCATACGGTACTCCTGCCAGTTGATCTGCCTCCAAACGTGGGGGGCGCCCCGCGCGAGGCTGCTTCGGCCGCTGGGTCGGCACTCGGCCTCAAGGACGTCGTCAAGGACCACATTCGCCGCGTGTTGAAAGTGGCGGGATGGAACAAGAAGCTCGCGGCCGAGCTCCTCGGCATACACCGGCGCACGCTGTATCGTCTGACGAAACGACACGGAATTTCCCTCAGCCGACGCGACTGAGGCGAACGGGCTCACTCCGGCGTCGATGAGCACACTGCTCTAAGCTATCGAACTTGCTTCTTCTGTCGAGGCCGCGCCGATTCGGTGTGGCAGTTTGGCACAATACCCATCGCCGCGATCCTGATAGCCCTCCCGGAACAATTTCCAAAGTCTCTTTATCCGAGGCACCTTGCCCCAATCCTCGGCCGAACAATCCAAACGCCTGCGGACTGGCAGGGAGGTTGCGTCAGCGCTTTGCGTCCAGGCAGGCGAGGAGCGAAATCCATCGAACCACACGCAGAGGAGGCTACAGATCATGGTCGACACGCACGCGTATTTCGGGCAGCCCGGTGTCTTTCCCCAGTTCGGGCCGCAGACCCTCATGCCACAAAGCCAGTTCGGCGTCACACCAGGGCAGTACGGGCAGCAGTATGGGCAATCGTTGGGACAGCTGATCGCCGCATGCCTGGCGCAGCAACACCTCGCGGCTCAGCTCGGCGCGGCTATCGGGCAGCCCGGCCGGCTCTCGCCATTCGATGGGGGGTTTCAGACGCTGGGGCAAACGGCCTTTGCGCCTTACGCCGCTTTCACCGGTCTGCCGAGTCAGTACGCCCCGCCTATGGGCCAGCCGATCGGCGGATGGGCGGGATATCCACAGCCCGGCGGCTTTCAGGCCCAAGGATTCTTTGGATCTCCCCAGGGGTCGTTTGGAGCTCCTCAGGGATTCTTTGGATCTCCCCACGGGTTCTTTGGATCGCCTCAGGGATCGTTCGGTTCTCCCCAGGGATCGTTTGGAGCTCCTCAGGGATTCGGATCTCCCCAGGGATTGTTTGGATCGCCTCAGGGTCAGTTCGGCGGCCTTCCAGGCCTCGCCGGCGCTCTGTCGAGCCAGTTTTCGCCGCTGTTCGGGGTCGGCGGTGGGTGGCCCGGCCGCCCTCACACCTTTGGCATTGGAGCGCAGGGGGGTCTCGGGGGACAGTCTCTAGGAGAACTCTCAGCCTGGCCGCCGCAGATAGCGAGTCAGCTCCTCGGAGGGCTAGGACGTAGCTTCCAGCCATACCAGGCGCAATCGCCCATGGCCTGCGTGGCCTGAGCCCACGGCGCAGACACCGAGCATACGTGATGGGGTGGACGGCGCTCACTTGCCGTCCACCCTTTTACCTCTCGCGACCGAGATGTGCATCGTCTTGACGGCAAGCCCCGAGGAATGACGTCCACTGCGGGCGCGCCGCGAAGACAGACTGTTGCTCACAGGAGAAAGTCAATGGGCGAAGAAAGCAAGTCCACGGGCGGCGCGTCGCCGCCCATTCGAAGTCTGGATCAGGGGAAGCGACAGTTCATCATCGCGCCTCGTCGCGGAAGCCAGGCACTGAGCGCTGGCTTGCGCCCCATGTCGGCGGGAGCGGCGCGCGCCGCGCTGGGACAGCTCCCCGGCCTAGAGCTCGTGCGCGTACAGCGGCCACGTCGGCCGTTCTCCGCGTTGTCGGTGGCTCCCGACGAGGCCGTCGAGACGTACGTCGCCCAGATCGAGCCCAATCGCGCGGAGCTCATCAGGCACATGGTCCCTCCCCAGCTCATCGTGGAGGAGGACGCAACGCTCGAATATGGCACGCCGGCCGGCCTTTCCCCGCCCGCGCCCACCCGCCTCGCCTCCTGGAGCGTCGGCGGTGCTTGCGAAAGCCGGCAGATCCGCCTCCGCGTGGTCGGCGAGGGCGACAAGCCACTTGCCAATGTCGGCGTGAGCTTGGCCGGCGAGGGATTTCCCCAGGAGGGTCGTACGGACAAGCGGGGCGAAGTCACGCTCCCGCTCGCGACCTTGCCCGGCCGGCGCCCGCGCTCGCTGTTCGCAAGCGCGCCGAATGGCTACTGGGATCAGTTTCTCACCGAGCCGGACTTGGTCGACAGCGATATGAACGTCGTCCGCCTTCACGCCATCGAGGAGACCATCGCGGGTTTCCCGGAGCACTTCCGCTATGGGTGGGGACAGCTCCAGATGGGACTCCATCGCATTCCGGAGAACCTGACGTGCCGGGGCCTCAAGATTGCGATCGTGGATTCGGGAGCGGACACGAGCCACCCACTACTCCGCCACGTCCGCCACGGCCTCGACCTCACCAATCGTGCAGATCCCCAGGCCTGGACGCTGGACGTTATCGGCCACGGGACGCATGCGGCGGGCGTCGTCGCTGCCCGCGACGAGTCGGGAAGGATGCTGCGCGGCTTCGCCCCGGAGGCCGAGATCCACGTCATCAAGGTCTTCCCGGGAGGGCGGTTCAGCAGCCTGCTCGAGGCCCTCGACTACTGCGTCGATCTCGAGATCGATCTCGTGAATCTGAGCCTCGGCAGTCCGCAGCCATCGGAGGCGATCGAACAGAAACTCGAAGAGGCAGCGCTCCACGGCGTCGCCTGCATTGTGGCGGCTGGGAACTCGGGCGGTCGAGTGCAATTTCCGGCCTCGTCGCGGTACACGCTGGCCATCAGCGCGGTGGGACGCCTGAACGATTTTCCGGAGGCGAGCTGGGATGCCGCCACCGTATTGCCGAACCTCGTCGCGAGTGACGGCATCTTCTCTCCGACCTTCAGCGCCTTCGGCCCCGAAGTGGCGGTGTGTGCGCCCGGCGTGGCCATCGTCTCCACCGTCCCGGGCGGCTTCGAGCCGCAGTCGGGGACTTCGACGGCGGCGCCCCACGTGACCGGCCTGGCCGCGCTCCTGCTGGCTCATCACCCACTCTTTCAGGGTCCGCTGCGGACCAGGAGCCAGCAGCGGGTCGCAGGCCTGTTCAGCATGATTCGCTCCCTTTGTGTCCCCTACGGCTTCGGTCCGGAGCGCGTGGGCGCCGGCCTTCCCCGGCTTTACGGGATCGAGCAATTCCTCCAGCCGGAGCCTTCGCAGGGCGGCTCGCCGACCGTCTCTCGTGGCAACGGCCAAACGCCGGCGGCTCCCGTCGCAGCCTCGCCGAGCAACGCCTATCGCACGATGGCCGGTCTCGCCGACCCGCTGGCAACCAACGTTGCTTCGGTCTTCGGCATGCCTGGGTTCTCGCAGCTCGAGATGGGTTCGGGGCAGGTGAACCCGCTGTACGCGCCTCCGCTCGGCGCCCAAGCTTGGCCCGTCCAAGCATTGCTCGAGTCGCTCCGCCGCCAATACCTGGGTGTCTGAGCCTTACTCAGAGCGGGTGTCTCGCCGCGGAAAGGGCGAGGCACCCGTCGCCAGTTGCGTCGTCGAGGCGACACCCTCCGACCCACGTGCGCTGAGGCGACAACTACCGTATACCGGCAGCTGCACGCGTGAAGCCGTCGGCATTCCAGGCTTCGCTGCCCACTCCGTGGTGGACGAAGAACAAACCGGTGGGATCGTATGTCCGCTTCACCGCCATGAGCCTCGGGTAGTTCGGCCCCCAATAGGCCTCCTGCCATCCGGGCTCGAAGAAATTGCTCTCGGCAAAATAGCACCCGCCGTCGGGTGCCAGGCGCTTGAGCAGGGCCATGGCGCTACCGACCACACCGGCGGACTTGCGGGCCGCGGCGAGATCGGGCGCATAGCCGGCGAGGCCAGGATAGGCGGGCGGACCCTCGCCGCCGATGATCGCCAAGGCGAAGGCGTCGAGCATCTTCGGGTTCATCGCCGTGTCGCGGGCGGCGGCGCGCGCGGAGGCGGAGCCTCCGGCGAGGCCCTTCTGGAAATGCAGCTCGACCGGGGCCAGCCGGCTCGCCGTCGCCAGCGCGCCGGCGAGCCCTTCCTGCTGATCGCGTTGCAACAACGTGGCAGGGAGCCACAGCGACTCGTAGCCGAAGATGAAATGGCCGGCCTCCGCGAGATTGGCCGCCCAGAACACGTTGTCGGCAGGCGCGCCGGGGCGATCGTCCAGGAGGAGGGCGCCGGGCAGGTAGGCCTTGAGGAAGGGGGGATCCCAGCGGCGCCGGGCCGCGACGCTGCGAATCGTCGGCCCCAACCAGTAAGCGAAGTCGTCGGGCATCGCGGCGACCACCCAATCGAAGAAGGGGCGCCAGATCGCCTCCGCCTGTGGCTGATCCAGCCCCTGGAACGCCATGCGGATATCCATCTGGTTGCCCGGCCGTAGGGTGATGATCTCGCCCCACTGGGGATTGAAGAGGTTGTCGGCGTAGAAGGCGATGAGCCGGCTGACCAAGCGGCGAAAGGCCGCGTCGGATATCGCATGGATCGTGGCAAAGACGCCGCCGAAAAAGTTCGGCAGGTCGTAGGTCCGCAACGTTAGCCGCGTGACGACCCCGAGGCAGCTGCCGCCGCCGCCTTTGAGGCCCCAGTAGAGGTCCGGGTTGGTGCAGGCATTGGCGATTCGCACCTTTCCGTCCGCCGTGACGACCTCGGCCTCGAGGAGATTTGCCGCGGCGGTGCTGAATTCTTTGGAGTGGCTGCCAAACCCGCCGGCCAGTACCAGCCCGGCGACGCCGACCGTGAGGCATCCGCCGCCCTGCACGTAGCGGCCGCCCTTGGTCGTGACCTCGTTGTAGGTATGGCCCCAGATGGCCCCGGGTCCGACACTGACCGCCGGCTGCGGATCGGCTTGGCCAGCGCATCCCTGCGCGACGAATCCGTCGTGCATGACCACTGCGTTCATCCGACGCGTCCAGATCAACAGCGAGTCCGGCGCGTTCGAGCGACCGAGGTAGCTATGGCCGCCGCCTTTGATCACCAGGCGCAGATTGTTCTTGCGCGCGAAGTTGACCGCGGCGACTACATCCGCGGTCGTTTCCGCGGCAACCGCGTAGACGCTCGGCTGAAAGGTCCAGGCGTCGACCCAGCCGGTCGTCTGAGTCAGCCCGACCTGATCACCGATGGCATAGGGGTTTTTCAGCTCCTTGAACAACTCGCGGCACGCGGCGCCATCCGGCGCGTCGCGGCAATTCTCGAGCGGCGAGCGCACGGCGATCAGGCGCCCGCCGGTCTGCCGGCGTAGCACGTCCCACTGAGCGGCGGAGGGCCACCCAGGATCGCCTGGGCGTACGCGCGACGCGGAGCCCGTGGTCAGCGGCTTCGCGGCCACCGCGTCGGGACCGGCACTAGCGGCAGCGCTGGTGAGAAATGGTGCCGCCACCAGCGCCTTGAGGACATCGCGTCGCCGCATGGCTCCCCCGAGCAGAGGTCGCGCTCTGGGACGGACCCGTGAACCGTCAGGGTTTCTGGGCGGGGGGACTACACGTCGGGCAGGCCGTTCGCTTTGCGGATTTTGGCGATCTGTCCCGCGTGGTCGTTCCAGTGGAAATCGAACATCGCCCCAACGTATGTCGGCAGGGCGATTTCATCGGTCCCCATGAATTGCTTGAAGAGGGGAATCTTCGCCTTGCGTCCGAGATCGGCCTCGGTGAGGGATTCGAGGTAGCCGAAGATGTCGCGGCGCTGGGCCTCGAGCGCCTCCCAGAGCTGGGTCAGCGTCATGTTCTGCCGCTCCGGCGTTACCGGAGCGTCCCCTGGCTTGATCTCGATCACGGGGAGATTGGAGGTCGCGAAACTTCTGAGCATGGCCACCGGCTTCGAGTCCGGATCCGCGAGCAGGTGACAGAGAACCTGGCGGGTAGTCCACTCGCCCGGAGCGTCCGACTTGTCCAGGTAAGGTTCCATGCCCCGGAGCTGTTTCGAGAAGTTCGCTGCGGCCGCCTCGCTCTTCCTCCTCAACTCGCTGACCGTCGGACTGGCCATGAGGCCTACCCTCCTTCCTGGCGCGAGCCTCCGCTCCCTCTTGGATCCAGGCTCGCGGGTTGCGTGTGCACTACCGCCCGGACACGACCTGCAGGTCGGCCAGGTCGAGATTCTTCCGAAGCTTCGGATTGTCGAGCGCCACCTCCACCCGGAGCGCCCGGAGGCCCTGAACACCCTGCAACTCCCCGAGCTCGAGCGCTTGGACGTCACGAGTCAGATAGCCGAGGCTCTGCAGGTATTCGATGTACCTGCGGTATTCCAGCGCCTCGGCGGGCTGCGAGTAGACGATGGCTATCTTCCCGGGTTGAGTCACGCGCTCGGCCGTTCCCTGCACGACCGCCTTGTCGATGCGCTTCTTGACGATCTCGTACCGGATGTCGTAGGCGCCGTCGACGTCGAACCGCTTCTCGTCGAACCGGAAACGGATCGAGAGCGGGGCATGTTGGACGAGAATCAGGTGTGTCGTCTCGAGCGGGACGGGAAGGTGATCCCGAAGCTCAGAGGCGCGCACCGCGAGTCCGCAGGTGACCATCAGCTGCCACAGGCGAAGATTCTTCAAGCACAGAGGGTCCGCGCGCCCGTCTTCCACGAGGCTCGCCCCCACATAGATCTGGTAGTCGACGCCATCGGTCTTCTGCTTCTCGAAATAGTGCGGGAACATCCCCTGTGCCGCCTGCTCCTCGAGGTCGAGATACGAGGAGGTGCTTTCGGCGATCCTGGTGACGCTCTCCTCGAACAGCCGGCGGCGATGGTACACAGTACCGAGCCGAGCGTCGAGGCTCTCCCGGTAGGCCGTAATCCGGTCGCGAATCACGGGACCGAACGTCCCGAGATGATCCAACAGGCTCTCGACCTCAGTCCGCAGGAAGGCGATGATGCCGATCTCGTCGCTCGAGGTCAGCGTACGCTCGATCTGGGCCGCGCGATGATCGATCCGGTACGCGAGCTCGTCCAGCGCGGGCAGAGATCTCGCTTCCCTCGCGCTCTCGACCACCGCCCGAGCGAGGCGGAGCTGAGCCAGCAGGTCGCCTTGAATAGCCTGTGCGCGCTGGGTCGATGACCCGCGGATGTCCGCGAGCCCATAGAGCGGGTACACACCCTCGAAGACGATCGGCTCCAGCTGCATCGCCCCCGTCGCGGTGCCCCGATGCCGCTCGAAGCCGTTGAGCACGGCGCGTCGGAATCGCCACTCGACGGTGGGGTGAATGGCCGTGCATTGCTCGTTGATGACAGTCTGGATGCGGCTGTTCAGCTCCTCCACGCTCCGTTGCACGGCCATCGAGAACAGCGGAAGCACTTCCTCCAGCCTGGGCAGGTGGGTGGCATTCAAGTCCCCGACCCGAGGGGATACCAGCTCCAGGGTGCCGATCACCTTATCCTGGTAGTGGAGTGGCGCGCAGACGACGTTCCGGACTCCATTCCGGATCAAGTCGTCCTCCACGGGAGTCCGCTCTGCGTATGTCTGGAGGTCTTCCACGACGATCGGCCGTCCCTGAACGAACGCCCGCTCGTAGAGGGAGCCCGCGAACTCAGCGGTCGTGTGGTGGGCGGAATCCGCGAAGATGCAGGCCTGCTCGTGGCGGGAGGCGTCGTTGAGGACGAGCACCCGGTCACCTTCCACGGCGGCGAGGCCTAGCCCCAGCTCAGGCCGCCGGAAGAATGTTCGGAGCTTCGCCTGAAGTCCTTGGAAGCGCGCGCTCGACACGATCGAATCTTTGTCAATGAGATCGCGCTTGAGGGAGGACAGGACCTCCTGATCAGTCACGTCCACGGCCTTCACGATCATGAAGCCGCGAAGGATGAACCGCTCGGGGGGCAGGACCCGGAGGAGCAGCTCGAGGTCGATGGAGCCGGTCCGGAGCTGTTGACGCACCGGGTCCGGGAGGAGCAGGGGGGGCCCGACGCGCTCGACCTCCACGAAGCGCCAATCGAACTGCAGCCGGAAGTGCTGGTCCAGTCCCGTGGCGGATTCGGTCGTCGTGAAGATCACCGGGATGTCGCTCCCGACCTCAATACCGTACAGACGCTCCAGGATGAGCTCGTACGCGAGCACACGCCGAGCCGCGGCCAGCGTCTGCGCCGCGCTGCCTTCTTGGAGGAAATTGGCCCGACCCTGGAGCGTGCCGTCCGCACTCATGAGCGAGCGTCGGAAGGGCGGCGTCGCGTAGAACGCGCGCAGCTGGAATGGGTACAAGGCCGCTCCGTACTCTTGTTCCCAGAAGGCCGGCGGAAACAGCGCACTCATGATCAGGTCGACGAAGGCGCGATGGTGCTCGATCACAGACTCGTCGGTGATCACGGTGGCCAGCTCGGGTGCCGTGCGCGCCTTGTCGCGAACCAACCCGGGGATCGGTCCGCGCCCGAACTCATGATAGGCGGACAGCTGGGTCCAGAAGGTAATCAAGGGGGCGAGGCTGAGCTCCGATCTGAACGGGAAGGGCGCAGGATCTGCAGGAGTCGCTGCTCGACCGGCAGCTGATTCGGACTGAGAGCGGCCCACCGTGGCCATGGTCAGATTCTACCAGCCTCGTCGACCGACCGCCGGCCTGCCCACCGCTCGTTGAGCCTCAGTCATCATGGGGGCGACTTTTTCTCCTGCCGAACCGTCCGGCGAGTCCCGAGCATCCGCTCCGTGTCGCCGTCCGCCCGCGCGGGGAGGCACTTGACGGCTTTCTGCCGCTGGCCAACAATTCTCCTGCCGCGGCAGGGGACTGTCCAGCGACGGGACGTTCCTGGAGGCACAGGGGAGTGGCGCCGCCGGCCGCGCGCGACTGGGAGGGATGTGTATGTGGCTTATGCGGGCGGCGCCCAGTCGCCCGTGGCTCGATGCGCCGCGCGAAATATTCCCCGGGCTTCGCTCGTACTCCGTTGGCGAGGAGCGAGCGGTCATCGAGATCGGCAATGCAGCGGCCCCGGCTTCCGAAGTCGAGAAACGGCGAGCAGAGCTCGAGCTTGCGCGTCGTGCCCGCCGCGGCGACGCGGCAGCCTTCGACGAGCTGGTGCGGCGCTTTCACCGGCCCGTGTATCGCTTCTGCTGGCGACTGCTCCGATCCGGCGACGCCGAAGATCTGGCCCAGGACACGTTCGTGCGCGCCTTCGTCCACTTCGAGCGATTCGATCCGGAGCGCCCGGTCTTGCCGTGGCTCATCGCCATCGCCCGCCGGCTCTGCCTCGATCTGTTGCGGCGCAGGAAGGTCATGGTCAGTGCTGAGACAATCCTGGTCACCGGCTCGCCGGCGCCAGGGCCTGAGAGCGAGGCCTCGATACGGGAGCAGCTCTCGCGTCTCGATCGGGCCCTTGCCGAGCTGGCCGAGGGGCCCCGGCAGGCCATCATCCTCTTCCACATCGAGGACATGTCGTACCGGGACATCGCGGCCGCTCTCGAGGTGCCGATGGGCACGGTGATGACGTGGCTCCATCGGGGTCGCGCCCAGCTCAAGAGGGCGCTGGAAGGCGCGCCCATCGCATGAGCCGACAATCCGACGACGCCGCTCAGCTCGCCACTCTGCTCCAGGCACTTCCCACGCCGGCGCCGTCGGACGAGTTCCTGGCCGGAGCGCGGCGGCGCTATCTCGAGGCGATGGAGGCCCGCGACCGCCGAGCGGTTTTCACCGGACTTGCCGCTGCACTCGTCAGTCTGGTGGTGATCATCACCTTTTTGGCCACGACCGTCGAACCGACCACTCTCGTCGCGGGGCTCGCGGAGGCAGTGGCCGACCTCGCCCGATGGGCGACCGGCCTCGGCGTCGTGATCGCGCTCGTCCCGCTGAGCATCTGGACCTCGGCCACGCTGGGCTCCGCCGCGGCCGTCCTTTCGCTGATTCTCTTGGCCCGAGGGCGATCGCTCGCTCCGGTGAAATAAGCCGGACGCTCGACCGTACTGGCGAGCGAAGGGAGATCGCACATGAGCGCAGCCAAGCGGATCGTCGTTCTCGCCGTCGTTCTCGTCGTTCTGCCGGGACTCGCATGGGCCGTCACGCCGGACGGCCAGCGACTGGAGGGTCGACTGCCCGACCCCACTCCCGTCGTCTCGATCGACCAGTCGGGTGGCACGATCCTCGATGCGTTGAGCGCGATCGCCAAACAGACAAGCTGGAGCCTGGTCGTTACCGCGCCCGAGAGCGTGACGAAGCGGCCGCTTACCCTGCAGGTGTTCAAGCGTCCCGCCGGCGAGGTGCTCGATCTCGTCCTCCAGGCAGGCTCGCTCCGGGCCGCGTTCGCCGACGGCGTTCTTCGGGTTCGCGCGGACACCGCGGCCGGGTCCGGCGATTCATGGTGGGAACGAAGGTGGGAGCGGCGGGGTCGTCACGGGTCCGAGCGCGCGGTGTTCGGCCAATCGCTCAACGTCGGCGCCGACGAGACCGTCGACAAGGCGGTCGCGATCGGCGGCTCGGTCACGATCGCGGGCCACGTGCGGCGTGATGCGGTGGCGGTCGGGGGCTCGGTCACGCTCCTGCCCGGGGCCCGCGTCGAAGGCGATGCGGTCGCGATCGGCGGAACGGTGACCGTCCCGGAGGGCGCCACGCTGGAGGGCGATAACGTGAGCCTCGCCGGGACAATTCCCACGACCGTCGGCTCGATGGTCCGGCGAGTGGTCGGCGGGCGGCCGCACGTGCTCTCGATGTTCGGCTTTGTCGCGAGGATGGCGCGCGTGCTTCTGCTGTTCGTGATAGCGCTGCTCATCGCCCTGGCGTTCCCCGGCACCGTGACGCGCATCAGGACGTACCTCGTCCATCGCCCGGGACTCTCGGCGGTGGGCGGGATCGCCATCCTCCTGGGGTTTGTTCCACTCTGCGCGCTCCTGGCCGTGACGATCATCGGTATCCCGTTGATTCCGGTGGCGGTGATGGTCCTCGTCGTCTTGTTCCTCTTCGGTTTCACGGTGTCGGCCGGATGGCTGGGCGAGCGAGTGCCGGTCGGGACGGAGAATCGAACGCCTGCGAAGTCAGTGGCGCTGGGCGGGGCGATCTTCGTCGTGGTCGGCCTCCTGCCGTGGATCGGAACGTCCGTGCTCATTCTCGTGGCCGCCATCTCAGCCGGCGCGACGCTCCTGTCCCGCTTCGGGCGCACCGGGACGGTTGCCGTCTAGCTGAACGGTACCGCGACGCACGCCACGGCGAGCCGATAGAACTCATGTCCGCGTATCGTGCGTGCCTCGGCGCCGACATAGCGTTCTCGATACTCCGCGCGGCGCCGACATCCTGCTCGAGTGATAGCCCGCGAGCGGCGAGGCACCCCGGGACGTCGCTCGGATCCACGCCGAAGGTCAGCCTTTCGCCTGCCCTGTCCAGCGAAGCCAAGAGATTCTTCGTGGACATCGCGATGAATGTCGGTCGGCGACGTCGGCGAGCTTGATCACCGTGCGCTCGCACGCCATGCCCGTCTCGCTCGGAGCTCCTCAGAGCCGAATGCGCCCTGGGTCGCCTCTGCGAAGGCGCGTGAGGCCGACCACCGTGACGACGATACCGCAGACGATCAGCCACCACGGCATCCCGTGGCGCCAACTGCCGGATACGGCGCCGAGGATGAGGGCAGGTCCGAGGGCGATGAGGAAAATCGAAGGCCGCCCGGTGCGCAGCCTCAGGACGCGGCCGAGTCCCACCCCGAGTAGGACGACGCCATAGACCGGGAAGAGGCGACCTGCCGGGGGCAGGCCGAGAGCCGTCGCAAGCAGGTAGGCGCCGACGAGGAGGAGAGTAAGACTCGATGGATGCAGCAGCGCATCCGCCCACGTGACGCCGCCGGGCACGCGCCGTCTCACGCCAGGCGACGGCGTTCCGCTCACGCGATAGAGGCGAATCGGATGCTCGATGTTCTTGAGCGTCTGTACACCCAGGTCCTGGAACGCGAGGTCGAGCTTCCGGTGGACCTGCTGGTAGACGGCCTCGGACACGCAGATGCTGCCGGGGACGGCGATCGATTGGAGTCGTGCCGCGATGTTCACACCATCGCCGTAGACGCGGTAATCCTGCACGATCACGTCGCCAAGGTGCACGCCGATCCGGGTTTCGATCCGCTCGGCCGGCACGCAGTCGGCGTTGGCGACCGCCTGCGCGTCCTGGATTGCCTGCGCACAGCGCACCGCGTTGACCACGCTGTCGAACTCGCCGAACACGGAGTCGCCCGCCGTGTCGACGACACGCCCTTGATGCGATTCGACGAGGCCCTGGGTGCGGTCGTGGAATTCGCGGATCAGCGCGGTGGTCCGCTCCTCGTTCCTCTCCATCATGCGGCTGAAACCGGACACATCGACCATGACGATGGCCGAGAGCTTGCGGCGCGGTACGGAGGCTTCCGTGGTCATGCGGAGACCTCTATGACTCTCGTGGCCCGACTCGAGCGTCTCCCGTCCGCTCACGGCGGCCGACGGACTTCACCGCGGAGAACCTTGGAGGGGACTCCCGCCTATGTCATGCCGTATGAAGGAGCTCGACCGCCTCTTTGTAGACTTCCATGTTCTTGCCGTAGGAGATGGCGGAGGCTTGAGCCGCGCTCACGAGGTGGCGCCAGCGCCACGGCAGGCGCGTCGCGTGGAACTCCTCGAAGGTCGCCTGGTGGTGCTTGAACGCGTGCATCTCGGTGAAGTTGTCGTGCACCACGATCTGAGCGAGGCGGGCGATCAGTGCATCCGGATCGTAGCCGAGGGTCACGTACTGCTGGGCGAGGTTCACCGTGTTCTTCACCTCGGGCACCGCGCGCATCAGCCCGAGGTTCGTCACCTTCGACCAGTCGGTCGGCGGTTGGGTGTAGATGCTGTCCGCGAGGGCATCCAACAGCTCGGCCTGGCCGCGGTGCGGGAGCGCAGCCACGGCCGCCGGATCGGGCTGAGGCGGTGGCTCCATGCGGTTCTGGGTCGAGCGCACCTCGGGGCCGGTGTGCCAGCTCAAGAGCGCGAGCAGCTTGTTGCGTAGGCTCACGCCCTCGACCTTCAGGAGGTACCGGCGCAGGTTCACCCCCGTGTGCAGGTGCACGTCCATCGGGTTGCCGGTGAGCGAGCGCATGAAGAGGCCCGCGGCCCCGATCGAGAGCGCCTCCCCGGTGCCAGAGAGCGACAGTCCATCCGCGAGGGCTCGCGCGAGCAGCCGCGGGATCTCTTGGTAGTTATCGCAGTGGGTGATCGCCTCGCCCAGCGCGCCGATGGCCGGCGTCTCCTCCGGGCTCGTGTGGAAGCCCAGGGGCCGCCGCAGGAGCTCGTACTCGTCGAGCAGCGGCTCGATGTCCTTCAGCACGGGCGGGGTGGGGAACCGGCTGACGTAACGGACGGCGGGCCGCATCAGGAACTTCGTATGCTCGCGGCCCAGCCAGTCGAGCGCGCGCCACGTGAACATCGGGAAGATGAAGTAGTGGTCGTCGAAGACATTTTTCGGGATCGCCACGGTCAGCAGCAGGTCGAGCGCCTCGCCGTGCGGCACGTGGTCCCACAGCCAGAGGAAGTGACGGTCGGCGCCGTTGTAGAGGCCTCGGTCCACGCAGGCCGTGAACGCCTTCTTCGTCGCCTCCACGCCCCCCGAATCGAGAGGCTCGGCATCAGCCAGGATGTACGGTCCCATGTTCGGATGATTGATGTGCTTGTTCGATAGCGCGACGTGCTGAAGGATGGGCAGGAAGCGCTGCTCACCCGACACGCGGTCGACCGTGTGGTGCAGCGCATGGATCCCGACGAGCGGGTGCAGTGGCCCGCCGTGGTGCCCGGGGGGCAGGTCAGAGGAGCGGGTGACCGCGAGCGCGGAAGCGGTCAGGATCTTCTTGACCGAGACACCCTCCCGCAGCTTGGCCAGCGTCGCTTCGAGGATCCGGCTCCCGTCGGTCTCCTCGATGAACTGCACCAGGGGCTCGATGTCATCGGAGAATCCTACGGGTCTGTGCATGATCGCTCTCCTCCCGGCGCCCTCAGCGCCCACCAGCCACGGCGTGGGGCTCATCCTATCACTCTTAGCGGTTCGCGGTCGGCGTGCTCGTAAACCCGCGTCAGGCCCCTCCACGTGACGAGGGTGAGCTACCCCTTGGGCCAGATTTTGCCCTTCTGTTCTTGCCTCACGGCATCTGCCTCTCACGACACGCTCGTACGAAGTTGGTGGCCAGCTCCGGGTTCGAGCCGAAGTGCAGGTGGACATAGCTGAGCAGAGTGTTTCCTATCAGGTAGCCCTCCTCACGATCGGCTCCCCCGTACCGGCGCAGGCGATAGCTGTGGGCCACTGATGCAGGCACCGGGTCGAGGGTCGAAAAGTGAAACTCGTGGCCCCGGGCAATGGTCCCAGGGGGGCCGAGCGGCGACGCCGCCTGTAGAGTGACCTCCGTATAGCTCAGCGACAGGCGGCTAGGGCGCATTCGCACTGTCGCGGGAAGCAGACCCACCATGGGATGGCGCACGCCTTCCGGGTCTTCGAGCGCGTCGGCCAGATACATCAGGCCACCGCACTCCGCGTACACTGGCCGCCCGGAGCCCGCAAATGCCCGAACGGCCTCGCGCATGACCTTGTTCGCTCCGAGTTCGGCCCCACGAAGCTCCGGGTAGCCGCCACCAAGGTAGAGGCCGTCGACAGGCGGCAGGGTGCGCTCCGTGAGCGGGCTCCAGTAGACGAGCTCGGCTCCCGCCGCCATGAGCAGCTCGAGGTTGTCTCGGTAGTAGAAGCAGAATGCGTCATCGTGCGCGACGCCGATGCGGACGGTCGAGGTCGGCGTTCTCCCCGGATCGCTGCTTTTCGTCGACACCGGTACGGGCGCCGCCAGCCCCAGCAGGCCTTCCAGGTCTACGCTGCGCTCGATCGCGTCGGCAAGACGGGCCCGCTTCGCCGCCGTGAGGCTGCCCTCGCCTGCGGTCACGAGACCCAAGTGGCGTTCGGCCAGCGCGATCTGTTCGTCGTACACGAGGGCGCCCATCACGCGCGCGCGGCATCGCGCGGAGATGGCGTCGCGGACGCTCCGCGCGTGCGTAACGCCACCGACCCGGTTGATGATCACTGCCGCGAGCTTCATGTCCGGGTCGAACTGTTCGAACCCGAGGGCGACGGCGGCCGCACTGCCAGCCTGAGCCTGGGCGTCGATTACCAGGACGACGGGAGCGTCCAGCCACTTGGCTATCTGGGCGGTCGACCCCTCGTCGCTGGTCGCGTCAAGACCATCGAAGCAGCCCATCACGCCCTCTACGATGGCCAAATCCGCATCGGCGGCACGCCGCGCAACCGTGGCGAGCACATAGTCGTGTCCGCACATCCAACCATCGAGATTGTAGGAGCCGCGGCCGGTGACGATCTCATGGAAGCCCGGGTCGATGAAATCGGGGCCGACCTTGAAGCCCTGGACGACCAGGCCCCGACGGCGGAAGGCCTCCAGCAACCCGAGCGTCACAGTGGTCTTGCCTACCCCGCTCGCCACGCCAGCGACCACCAGGATGCGCGGCGTCTTCACGGGTGTCCCGCAATCGCTACCATCCGCGCGCACTTTCCATGACTCATGAGTGGCTCGGTTCCTCATACCCTTCCATATACGCTCCATTGAAATGGCAAACCACCCTCACGCGTGTGCGTATCCGCCGATTCCCGCCTCCCATAGGCCATCTGGGCTCGCTCGATGAAGGGCAAAGACTCCCGTTCTTCGTCTCGCCATTGTCAGGATGTGGCATCATGACGATCCTCTCGTGATCCGTCCAAACTGGAGGGACTCATGGTCACACCCAACCGGAAAGTGTCCGAGGCCGAGGAGGGAACTTGGCCCCGCTTGCCCCTCGCGGATTGGCAGGCCACGCACGACACGCTGCACATGTGGATGCAGATTGTTGGAAAGACCAGACTGGCCCTTTCGCCGAAGCAGAACCACTGGTGGCACGTCCCGCTGTACGTGAGCTCACGCGGGTTGACGACGACGACGATCCCCTACGGCACACGCACCTTCGAGGTTGAGTTCGATTTGATCGATCACCGGCTCGTCATACGGACGAGCGAAGGAAGGACGCGGGAGATCGCGCTACGCGCCGAGGCGGTGGCAGACTTCTATCGCCAGTACACGGAGGCGCTGGCTGCTCTCGGGATCGTCGTGAGCATGTGGCCGGTGCCCGTGGAAGTCGACCAGGGCATCCCTTTCGTCGAGGATCGTCTCCACGCCTCCTACGACCCTCGTCAGGCCAATCGATTCTTTCGGGTCCTGATGCAGGCAGACAGGATCATGAAACGATTCCAGGGAAGATTTCTCGGGAAAACGAGTCCCGTGCATTTCTTCTGGGGCGCCTTCGATCTCGCCCTCACGCGCTTCAACGGCCGGCGCGCGCCCGAGCACAAGGACAGCGACCCGGCCATGCTCCGCGAGGCGAATTCTCACGAGGAGATCAGCGTCGGGTTTTGGCCAGGCAGCGGCTCTGTGACAGAGCCCGCGTTCTACGCGTACACGCGCCCCGAACCTCCGGGCCTCGCTTCGGCGGGGATTCGGCCTGGCGGCGCCTACTATAGCCGCGAGCTCGGCGACTTCATTCTCCCCTACGAGCTGGTGCGGGCGGCATCCTCCCCGGATGAAATGGTTCTGGAGTTCTTTCAGAGTGCGTATGAGGCAGGGGCCGATCTTGCTCGCTGGGATCGCGCCGAGCTCGATCGACCATCCGCGGAGTGGGGATAGCGCGAGGTAGCACGACTCCGGAGAAGACCTGAAGGAAGAGGGCCGACAGGGAACATTCATCTGTGTTCTCCCCGAGGCGCGACATCACCATTCAACGCACGAGGACGAGCTTCGTCGCGGGCTCTAGCCAAGCCGCGAGAGCTCTCACCCGTTGGGCTCAGGGCCGGAGCGATGTTCTTTCGCTATGGCTTGCCGTTGGCGAGGAAAGCGTCGGTGGCGGAGTTGAGCGTGTCGAAGACGGAAGCGGTGCCGATGCGTTCCAATGTTCCCGCGCGTTCCAGCTTGTGGCGCACGTCGGGGTGCAAGCCCGCCAGAATGAGGCGAATGCCTCGTGCCCTCAACTCTGCCGCGAGGGTCTCCAGCATTTCCACGGTGGTGACGTCCAGGATGTTGATCGTGCTTCCGTCCACGACGAACCATTCGAGGTCTGGATGGGCCGCCACAAGCTCCAGCACCTGCTTTTTGAAGTACCCCGAATTGAAGAACACGATGGCGGCGCCGAATCGATAGACGAGCAGACCCGGGTGCTGCGTTGCGTCCGGGTGCTGCGCCACGTCGTGCCATCCCCGCATCCCGGGGACCTTGCCCAGCACGGAATCCCGGGGTCGCGAGGCCCGGCGGATCAGCATGATGATGCCAAGTCCCACCGCGAGGAGGATGCCCTCGAGGAGATCCAGCCAGATGACGCCGACCATGGTGAAGAGGGCCAGGACACACTCCGATCGGCTCACTCGCCAGATCTTGACCAGGGCGGCCGCGTCGAAGAGTCCGACCGCGGCGACGATCAACACCATGCCCAGGGCAGCCACCGGCAGATAGCGAAGCGGCTCCGTCAGAAAGAAGAGCACGGCCGTCA